>ODAI013989474.1_pt1 | contig 12272 bp, 8 predicted proteins | sample 1539321 | NCBI WGS metagenome assembly ODAI01 (sample SAMN02144231, study PRJEB22623) | gut metagenome | biome: sheep rumen | host: Ovis aries | place: New Zealand
TCAGCCTGGAGTAAGCCAGCGGCGGACAGAAGCAGCGGACCTCCCCGGCAAGGGGAAGGCCAGGCAATCTCCGCAGTCCGCAGACGATAATCGGTAAGCCCTGTATCCTGAGACTTGATGCAACTGGGTCAGATTTTGACCAGAGGATTATTACTGCCAGCACTTACAGAAAACAAAACCCGACGCTTCAGAACTTTCAGCCTGAAGCGCCGGGTTTTTCTTATAGAATTAAGAGAGCCTCTCGTTTTATCGGACCAGTGAGAAGGGCTGAGAACGATTCCGGGAAAATGTTCCGAGGAAGGTCTTCATTTCCCTGCGAGGGATCAGATAGGCTCGCCTGCTTCGTACTTGGCCACGACCTTGTGGATCCTGTCCACCGGGTCGAGGAGGGAGGAGAGCGAGCCGTTGTGGTTCAGCGTGTCGATGATGAGAGCCAGGTACTTGCTCATGTCGCAGCTGGTGTAGTAGGGGCGGCTCAGGAGCTCGCCCGGCTGGTAGACCAGGTTAGTGGTGATCAGGCGGTTGAAAATGCCCTCCTCGTAGGCCGCGTCGAACTTGGAGACGCCGCCGGTCAGGATGCCGAAGGTGGCGCAGATAAAGATGCGGTTAGCCTTCTTGGACTTTAAGAGCTTCGCGGTCTCGATGACCTTCTCGCCGGAGGAAATCATGTCGTCGATGATGATGATATCCTTGCCCTCGACCTCGGAGCCCAGGAATTCGTGGGCGACGACGGGATTGTCGCCGTCGATCAGGGTCGTGTAGTCGCGGCGCTTATAGAACATGCCCATGTTGATGCCGAGGACGTTGGCCACGTAGATGGCGCGTGCCATGCCGCCTACGTCCGGTGTGACGCACATCATATGGTCGTTGTCCAGCTTCAGGCCCTTCTCATACCGGAGGATGTTCTTGATGAACTGGTAGGAGGGGGACATGGATTCGAAGCCGGAGAGGGGGATGGCGTTCTGGACGCGGGGGTCGTGGGCGTCGAAGGTGATGATGTTCTCGACACCCAGGTCCACCAGCTCCTGGAGGGCGTTGGCGCAGTCAAGGGACTCGCGGCTGTCCCGGGTGATCCGGCGGCCCTCATAGAGGTAGGGCATGATGACGTTGATCCGGTGGGCCTTGCCGCCGATGGCGGCGATGATGCGCTTTAAGTCCTGGAAATGGTCGTCCGGGGACATGACGTTCTCATAGCTGTTGAGCTTGTAGTGAATGGAATAGTTGCACACGTCCACCAGAATATAGACGTCCTCGCCGCGGATGGACTGGCGGATGGTGCCTTTTGCTTCGCCGGAGCCGAAGCGCGGTGTGGTGGACTCGATAATGAAGGTGTCCCGGGAGTAGTCGTTGTCGGGCGGCATTTCACCGCTTTCGACCCGCTCCCTGCGCCAGTCGACCACGTACTGGTCGACCTTGGAGCCGATGAGAGCCATGCTTTGTAAGGGGATGATGCCCAGCCGGGCTTCCGGCAGCGTCGTGAACTCTTTCTTGATGACGGTAGCGGTCGTGTTCATGTATGTCCTCCCGTTAGCTTTTTCATGATCCTGATGTCTTCGCCGATCAGCTTGATAAAGGTGTAGTGAGTGAGGATCCTGGAGAAGACCCGTTCTGTATACATATCCGAGATTTTTCCCGGCTCCAGATTTGAGGAGATGATGGTGGCCCGGTCCTTGGCGATCCTCTCGTTGATGGTGGAGAAGAACTGCGAGGCGACGAAGGAGTTGGTGCGCTCTGTGCCCAGGTCGTCGATGATGAGGCAGTCACACTCCAGAATAGCTTTTTCATGGGCGGTGGTCCGTCCTTCCCGTCCGAAGGCTGCGTCGCCCAGGATCCGGAAGTAGTCGTTGGACGAGAAGTAGAGGACCGAATAGGAGCGGTCCAGCAGCTCCCTGGCGATACAGTTGGTCAGGAAGGTCTTGCCGGTGCCGGTATTGCCGTAAATGTAGAGGTTGTTGTCGGGCCGGCCCATGCTCTCCACGAAGGAGAGGGCGCGGGCGCGGGCGGCCTCCGCCAGCTCCCTGGCCGAGCGGCCCGTCGAGGAGTCTTTCAGTGTATCGGAGTACCAGCCCAGGGAGAAAGTCCCGAAGTTCTCCTTCTCCAGGATGGGCCCCGGGTCGAACTCGCTGTAGAGGAGGTCCGAGACGGCCTTGCGGAAGCAGACGCAGGGCGTCTGGTCCACATACCCCGTATCCCGGCAAAGAGGGCAGTCATACCGGAGACTCATGTAGTCTTCCGGGTACCCGTGCTCCTTAAGGAGGGCGGCGCGGCGGCGCCCGATTTCCTCCAGGCGCTCGCGGTAGTCATCGAGGGGCGCTTCGGGATTCAGGATCCGAGCTCTGGCCTTGGCCACAGAGATCGTGGAGACCTCCCGGTCCAGGTCCCGGATGGCGGGAACAGCGTCGTATACTTCTGTAATGCGTTCGTCCAGCTCATGGCGGTGTCTTTCCCTGGTGGCATCGTACCTGCGCATGATGGCGTCGTACTGGGAATTGAGGAGCGGCATGGTCAGTTCTTATCCTCCTGGCTCATGAGAAGCCTGGCTTCCAGGTCCTGATAGTCGTATTCTCTCTGGGTGAAGTTGGCGAAGTTGCCGGCCGGGTTCTTCTGCGGCCGCGTCGGGGCGCGTTTGGCTTCCGTGCGATTCTTCTCCCTGGCTTCGTCGACCTTGGCGATATCCTCGTATGCCCGGACGCCGGCGGCGGCCCAGCTGCTCAAGATGGAATCGGCGTACTCCAGGGAAGGCTTGGCGATGGTCATGACTGTCCGGGTGCAGGCTTCCTCGATGATCTCCATGGGGAAGGCCAGGTCCTTCAGCCACTTGTCCATGATGGCCATTTCCTTCTTGATGGGGTCGTGGGACCGGATGCCCAGGGCCTTGAAAATATCGTAGTATTCCTTGCGGTATTTGCCCGCCGTCACGTGGGCTTTGGCCGCCTCCACCGTGGTCACATTGTCGTTGTGCCAGCCTCTGGCGGTCCCTTCGATGTAGCGGATGGACTTGTGGCCCCGGGTCACGCAGTACTCAATCAGATACTCGATGAGGTCCGCTGAGAAATGAAGACCGTCGTAGAAGTAGAGCAGCGTCCGGGTATCCGTGTAGGTCAGCGTCCGTCCCAGGTACTGGGAGGCGATGAAGAGGAGCTCCACGATGTCCTCCCGCTGGGAGAGCTCGTCCATCCTTGCGGCGGTCAATGACTCCTTGGCGGGCACTTCGGCGGGCTGGTCGGCCGGTTTAGCCGGCTCGGCCGCCACATCCATCGCCGCGGTTTCTACCGGGGCCGCAGGCTCTTCCTGGGCGGTCTCGGGGACGATGACGTCGGGATTGCAGAAATTGATGAAGGTGATTCCTGTAATGGTTTCATTTTCCGTCCGCGCAATGCGAAGAACGCCTACCTTCTCCCAGTACTTGAGCGCGCGAAGAACGTCCTTCTCCGTGCAGGAGAGGGCGTCGGCGATGGTGGAGAGGGAGACCCCTTGTGCGGGCACACTGACAGCGCGGAGCAGGTGAAGGTAGATTTTCACGAACTCTCCGTTGGCGGCGGGCATATATCTGTCCAGGAACTCGTTGGACAGGAGGGTGACTCCCTGAGGGAAGCAGGTATTGACGGCAAATGTATTCATAGGACCTCTTAAGGCGCAGTTGTGGATTTTTTATGCTATGTGAGTATATCACATCTGGGAGAACGTGCATCCACAAAATAATCCACAGGGGGGCCCTGTTTTGTACACAAAGCCCCGATGTGGATATTGTGAAATCAGTGGATAATTGTTCAGTCGACCAGCGCAGGGCCGATATTTGTCACGTTTCCTGCCCCCATAGTTATCAACAAATCCCCGTTGACACACTTTTCGCGGACGTAATCCTGAATCTCAGAAAAAGTCGGGAAATAGTGGACATCGGTCCCGTAGCGGGCGATGACTTTGGCGAGATCCGCGGAGGAGATGCCTGTATCGTTGGTCTCACGGGCGGCGTAGATCTCCGCCAGGACCACATGGTCGGCTGCGGAGAGGGCCTCGGCGAACTCTTCCATGAGCATGATGGTCCGGCTGTAGGTGTGGGGCTGGAAGATGACCCAGAGCTCCCGGTGGGGGTAGCGGCGGGCGGCTGCCAGGGTGGCCTTTATTTCCGTCGGATGATGGGCGTAATCGTCCACGACGGTGACGCCTTCCATCTGGCCCTTGTACTCGAAGCGGCGGTCGGTGCCGGTGAAGGCGGCCAGGCCCTCGGCGATGGTGCCTACATCGAGGCCCAGGTACCTGCCCATGGCGATGGCGGCCAGGGCGTTGGAGACGTTGTGGATGCCGGGGACGTTGAGGGTGAAGCCGCCGATCGGCTGCCCTTTGTAGAGGCAGGTGAAGGAGCCGCAGCCTTTGTCGTTGAAGACAATATCCGCAGCGGTGTAGTCAGCATCGCCGGAGAGGGCATAGCTGATCACCGGGCAGGCGAGGCCTTCCGTCACCTCCGCGTATTTGGCGGACTCCCGGTTCATGATGAGCACGCCGTCGGCTGGAATCTGGGAGGCGAAGCGGTGGAAGGAGGCGGCGATGGCATCGAGGTTGGCGAAGTAGTCCAGATGATCGCTGTCTACATTTAAAATAATACCGATCTTCGGGTAGAGGGAGAGGAAGCTGTCCGTGTACTCGCAGGCCTCGGTGATGAAGGTGTCGGAGGCGCCCACGCGGATATTGCCGCCGATGGAGGGCAGGATGCCGCCCACGGAGATGGTGGGGTCAAGGCCGCCGGCGAGCAGGATGTGGGAGGCCATGGAGGTCGTGGTGGTCTTGCCGTGGGTGCCGGCAACCGCCACGGAGACTGCGTAGTTGGCCATGATCTCACCCAGGAGGTCAGCACGGGTCAGCATGGGGATGCCTGCCTGTACGGCAGCGGCGAACTCGGGGTTGTCGGGATGAATGGCGGCCGTATAGACGACGAGGCCCATATCCTCCCGGATGTTGTCCGCGGACTGACCGATCATGATCTCGGCGCCGAGGGCGCTCAGATGGTGGAGAAGCTCAGAATCATGGGCGTCGGAGCCGGATACCGGAAAGCCTGCCTTGAGGAGGACCTCCGCGAGACCGCTCATGCTGATGCCCCCAATCCCGATGAAATGAGTATGGACGGGACGGTTGAAGTCTATCTGATACATATGGATACTCCTTAATTTTTTTCATAGAAATATGACCCTCCCCGTAAACGGAGAAAGTCGAATAAAGGTATTATAGGACCAGTTGAGAAAAAATGCAATCTTTGCCGCGTCATCACGGGAAAAATGATGCTGCCCGCCCGGATAAGACCATTGGCCGGGAAAATGAACGAATTTGGTAGATAATTACTTAGAGATACGAATAGTAACTCTTTTTTTGTCGAAGACGATGAAATCCGATAATAATTGTTCACGAAGTTGTATTCTTGTGTTATAATCTCACCACGAGAAGTCTAGTCGCTCTCAGATAAGGCGGTGGATTGCATAATCCCGGCGCAAGGCACCCTGATTCAGATCCTCCCGACGGGCAAGGTCATCTTTGGAGATGGCTTTTCTCATGCGGAAGGCTGCAGAAGGGGCGGTGGCGCTGTGAAGTGCGAAGCCACTGTCGGCTGAAGGAAACGTGCTGACGGCTCTGGGGGCGTTGGGGAACGCTGCCGGACAGCATCGGCCCGAATAGAGGGAGTGACTTCTGACAGAGGGAGCCGAAGCGAAGACGGAGTTTTTTCCGCCGACGGCGGCGAACCAGGTCTCATGCCGCCCCGGTATGAGACAATTATTCCGGTAAAGAGGCAGAGTATGGGGGAAATTCTGCGCTTTATGGAAAAGCTGGCGAATCTGACGGACATTCGCACAGCAGTTCTCGGAGGATCATCCTGTCTGGGAATCCGGCAATCTTGTATAGGCCGGAACCTTATTGCAGGCCCTGACGGATGTGCTCCTGTCTGTTGCAGTATTATTTTGTTGGCATCAACAGTTGCTGGAAATATTGATCAAGAGGGTGCCTTTCTAATAAGGCAGCGTACATTGAAAACTGGATATGGGAGAGGTGTATATGATCGGCAAGATTGGATCATAGGCCCGCCATTAAGGTGAATCAATCGGTCGAAAAGAGACCGGCAGGCACCTTGTTTGATTTAAAGCGAGTAAAGTCGACACGGGAAAGGGGCATTTATGAACATTACAGATGTGAGGGTGCGCAAAGTCGCCAAAGACGGCAAAATGAAAGCCGTTGTCTCCATCACCATCGATGACGAGTTCGTCGTTCATGACATCAAGGTCATTGAGGGTGAGAAGGGTCTTTTCATCGCCATGCCTAGCAGAAAGGCCAGCGACGGAGAGTACAGAGACATAGCTCACCCCATTAATTCCGACACAAGAAACGAAATCCAGGACATCATCCTGAGAAAGTTCGAGGAGATGATCGCCCAGGAGGAGGCGGAGGCTGAGGCTGCCGGCTATTCGGTAGACTATTGAACTGCCTCCATCAGAACGCCTGACCGGGAAAATATTCCCTCCATACTAAACACTGACCCAACCTTTTACCTGCATTGATGGACTTGCTTGAAAAAAGAGAGGCTGCGGGGAAACGCTGATGCGTTTCCCCACAGCCTCTCTTTTTGCATACGTCAAACCAGGACGTATAGTCGGATGTCAGTTTTCGTAGAAGCGGATGTCTCCCCAGACTTCCATCAGGTGTCTGCGGTCGAGTTCCTCCGTGCGGGTCGTGCGGTCGTAAATGCGGACCGGGGACTTGGCGGCGGTAAAGCGGGCCCAGTCGGGATTCGGCTCGCCGGTCTTTATGAAGCGGACCCAGTCGCTGTGGATCTCATTTACCATCTGGGTGAACAGATCCTCGCTCTCGCCGTCAAACATGAAATGGGTGAAGGGGTGATTCGGCTTCACGAAGACGAAGGGAAGCTCAAAGGCGTGGGAAGCTTTCCAGCCGGTGGCGATGCCGGACTTGGTGATGAGCTCATAGCGGTACATCCAGACGTTGTCCGAATGCTGGGCGGCGCCGAGGGCGACCTTGACGGCCGGCATCTCGAAGGCGTAGTCCGTGGCAAAGCGGATGAAGGGATCGCCGCCGATCTGCCGAATATCGCCCGTAAGGGGCGGTACGGAGGAAGAGAGGGAATTGGAGGAATCCTTAAAGAGGGTGAAGCTATCGCGGCCGCCCTCGTGGTAGAAGCCGATGATCTGGGGCAGGGAGGCGGAGTTGCCGTTCTTCTCCAGCATTTCCGTGATCATGGTCCAGTTGTTGGGGAAGCCGGTGTTTTCCGGATGGACGAACATGGTGCCTTCATGCATGTTGGTGCCGATGATGACCCGGATGCCTTCGGCGCTGCCGCCGCGGATCGCGTCGATGGGGCGGACGGGCAGAAGGTCGTCCTGGATGGGGCCGGGCAGGAACATGCCCGGGTTCTTGTACTGGTGCTTGGCGGTCACGTACTCATGGCCAATCAGGAAGAGGCGGGGGTCCATGGTACGCAGCTTGGGCAGGTCCTTCTCGGTCCAGTTCATGCCCTCGAGGAAGAGGTCGATGTTCTCCCGGGCGGTCTCATGGGTCATGACGCAGTTGGGCAGACCGCTCTCGATGATGGCCTGGGTGAAGCAGCCCTTGACGCCGGTGCAGGCCAGCATGTTGACGACGGAGGCGCCGCCCGCCGACTCGCCGGCGATGGTGATCCGCTCGGGATCGCCGCCGAAGGCTTCCACGTTGGCGCGGATCCAGTTGAGGGCCAGGATCTGGTCGGACAGGCCGCAGTTGGAGTCAAAGTCCTCGCAGCCGGGGTAGGTGGTGAAATCGTAGAAACCGAGGATATTGGTCCGGTAGTTGAAGGAGAAGAAGAGGACGTCGTCGCGCACGAAGGCTTCGCCCGTGTACATCTCATCGGAGGAGTAGCCGGTGTTGTAGCCGCCGCCGTAGATCCAGACGAAGACGGGAAGCTTGTCGCCGGTCATTGGGCGCTGGACGTTGACGGTCAGGCAGTCTTCGTCGCCCATGACCATGCCGTTGTTGTACTGGATGGGGGCGTTGCCGTATTCCTTGGCGTCAAAGATGCCCTCCCAGGGTGTGACCGGGATGGACCTCTTGAAGCGGAGCTCTCTGACCGGAGCCTCTGCGTAGGGAATGCCCAGATAATCGATCCGGCCTTCGCGCTCATAGCCGCGGACCTTGCCTGAAGTTGTGGTTACGATATGCTCTGTCATAATGCTCCTCCTTTACTTTTTAGATGGTTAAGATACGCCGCTTGTCCTGCCTTGCCCAAAGAGGCGTTCAACTGCCTGATATATAATATAGTAACAAATTGAATATCCTTCGTGTTAAAAAGTACGCTTTAACCGCTGACGGGCGGCGGAGAGGATGTTAACGGCCGCTTGGGAGTTTTTGCGAAATCCGCCGGCCGATGGCGGCGAGGTCCGCCGTGCTGCCCGTCATCTCCTGGATGGCCCTGGCCCTGGCCCTTGGCTGGCAGCCGTCCTCCGGGTCCGTGAAGAGGCCAAAGTAGACTTCCGTGAGTCCGCCGATCTGGTTGTCCTCGATGCCGCTGCGGGAGAGCATGGCGTTCTCATTGAGGAGACGGAAATTGTGGAGGGTCCGCACGTAGGGCATTTCAGCCGCGTAGCGCATGATCTTCTGGTTGTATTTCCCGTAACGCGCCTCCCAGTCGGGGTGGCCGCAGTCTGTGAAGCCGGCTTCGGTCAGGATGGCCTGCTTGCCGCCGTCGCCGTACTTGCGCATGACCCGGTAGCAGGCGTCATTGAAATCCCGCCAGAGGGTATCCGGTTCCTCCACGTCCAGGAAGAGGTCCACATCCGCCACCTCCCTGGTCGTAAAAATGTAGGGGTGCCAGGCGACGATGTCGAAGTAGTCGTCGGTGTTCTCCGACCAGTACCGCCCGCTTTGGATCCGCTGATAGACCTGGTCCAGTGCCCAGGCCGCGCCGTACATGACCGGGAAGAAGTCCGGCATGCCGCCGCCCAGGGCGGGCGTCGAGAGGGCCGGAGAGAAGCTGGCCACCAGGGCCTTGGGATTGCCGCGGCGGATGCCCCTGGCCGAGAAGTACATCATGTCGACGGCGATGTCGTATTTTTCATCGGGGCTGAAGGGGCGGCTCATGTCCGTCATGAGGAACCCGTCCGGATGCAGGAAGGCGTTGAGGTTCCACTCGTTGCCCACCTCCCAGATGGCCACCTCGGGAAAGAGACTTGCCATGGTGCACCAGGATTCCTCCAGCATCCGGAGGGCCTGCATGTACAGGCTGCCCTCCGTGAGGTCCCTGGCCGGCATGGCGTGCCCCGTCCGCTGGATGCAGCCCTCCGGAAGGAACCATTCGTGGCTCATTCCGGTGACCTCAATGTCCAGCTCGGCGGCACGCTTCAGCAGCTTCTTGTGGCGGGCCAACTCCGCCGGGTCGGGTGTGACCGGATCCTTCAGGATTTCCGTGATGTGCATCCAGGAGCGGAGGGCCCGGCAGCCAAGCCCTGACACCAGGTCAAGGTAATCCGCAGCGGGGATTCCCTGGTCCCGCTCCCTCTGCACGAGGGGTTCACCGATTCCGAATAGTCTTTCCTTATTCAAGCGCGCTCCCTTCCGGTGACTTGTCAGCCTGCCTGTATGTTTTCTGTTTAAGTTCAAAAATATATTACCCCTGCAGACCCCTTTCCTGATATAATTATTTTGTCCTTTTTGTTTTTATTTCGAAACCCTATAGAAAATGACGACCTGCCGCCGACAACCTGCGATAAGGGGGTGCACTGATGCCTGATATTCTGGAGACTCTGCGTAAATTTGCCCTGGTCACGAAAACAGACCTGCTTGTGGAGTTCGAAGAGCCCGCCGACCGAGGGGAGGCTTTGCCGGAGGGGGAGGCGGCCGCCAACCGGATTGAATGTCTGGACGGCGTTCCCTACGACAATCCTGTCATGACCGACCCGGCTTTGCGGGATAAACTCCGCAAAGGGGCGGAAAATCTCGATTTTCCCTTTATGTGCCGGGATAAATTCGAGGTCTATTTCGCCTGCACCCGGGGAAAGGGCCTTTACTGCTACATCGGGCCGCTGAGCGCCCGGCGGCAGGACAAGGCTGCGGAGCGGCGTTTTTATCAGAGCTATGGCATCGTCCCGGACGATGTGCGAGCGCTTCGCTTCTTTACCTTCCAGGAGATCCTCTATATCATCGAGCTTGTCGACCAGATCCTGAACGATCGCGTTTACGAGGAGACTGAGATCTTTTTCCGGAACGGTCTGGCCGGTCTGGACCGGAAGGGCCATGTCCGGGAGCAAGCCCTCTATCTCCTTCGGGAGGAGGATGAAAATGAAGACAGCACCACCTGGCGCCACACCTACCGCGAGGAGCGGAGGCTCATGGATGCCGTCAGGGAGGGTCGGACCGAGGAAGCCCTGCGCTTCAGCCGCCTCATGGACGTCGACGCCGGCCGGCTGGCCAAGGAGGACCTGACGCATTGGCGGAATCTGGCGATCGTAGCCATCACGCTCACCTCCCGGGCTGCCATCGAAGGCGGCCTCTCCCCGGAGAGCGCCTACAGACTCAGCGGCTATTACATTCAAAAATGCGGCACCGTGAGCTCCGTGACCCAGCTGTTGGGTCTCCGGGATTACTGTATCCGGGAGCTCACCGACCTGGTCCACGAAAAGCTCTCCCGGAACCATACGTCCAATTACACTGAGCAGGCCAAGTCTTATATCGCAAAGCACTACCGGGAGAAGATCCATCTGGAGGTAATGGCCGATACCCTCGGCATTTCTCCGGCCTACCTCTCCAGGCTCTTCAAGAAGGATACGGGTATTTTGCTGCAGGACTATGTGGTCAAGGTGCGGGTGGACCGCGCATCCAACTTCCTCCGGTACTCGGACCTGGGGCTGGCGGAGATCTCGGAGTATGTGGGGTTTCCGTCGCAGAGTTATTTTGGGAAGATATTTAAGAAAGAGATGCATATGACACCCAAGACCTACCGGGACCGGTATAAGGTGCCGGAGTGGGGGCAGAGGTGAAAAAGGGGACGGTTCCTGGTTCGAAAGAACCGTCCCCACAAGTTTCCTTCCCAATATGTTAAGCAATTATTACAAAAAGTTAAAATAGGTCTTTCTTATTGTAATACTTCATGATATAATGCTCCTTGCAGAAAGGAGCACTATCCCTATGTTCAAAAAGAGATTGACATACACGATTCTGGCCGCTGTCCTTTCGGTGTCCATGGCCCTGCCCGCCCTGGCTGACACGCAGGATGAAATCGCCGCTGCCGAATCTGCCAAGTCCCAGGCCGAGGCTGAGCTGGCTGCGACCAACGATAAGATTGATGGCCTGGAGGAGAAGAAGGGTGAAATCGAGACCTACCTGAATGACCTGAACAGCCAGATGGGTGAGCTGTCCTCGAAGCTGGATTCCCTGTCCGACCAGATCTCCGCCAAGGAGGTCGAGATCGAGATGACCAAGGGCGCCGTCGAGCGGGCCAAGCTGGAGGAGCAGTCCCAGTATGAAGATATGAAGGGACGCATCCAGTACATGTACGAGCACGGGAACACCGATTTCCTGGTCGCTCTCTTAGAGTCCGAGAGTCTTGCCGAGCTGCTCAACAGGGCGGCCCAGATCCAGGCCATTTCCGAGTATGACCGCAACCGCCTTCTGGATTACAAGGAAATCAAGGAAGCAGTCATCGAGCAGGAGGAGACCCTTCAGGAGGAGCAGGAGAGTCTGCTGGGCCTTAAGGAGGAGGCGGAGGTCAACCGCACCGAGATAGCCGCGCTGGTGGATTCCACCCAGGAGGAGCTGGATACTTACCTCGCCTCGTTGAGCGAGGAGGAGCTGGAGGCTTCCAACTTAAAGAGCCAGATCGAAGAGCAAATCACACTGCTGGATGCCCTCAAGGAGAAGGCCGCCGCGGAGGAAGCTGCCCGTCTGGAGAAGGAACGTCTCGAGCGCGAAGCCGCGGAGCTGGCTGCCCGGAAGGCTGAGGAAGAACGCAGAGCCCGCGAACAGGCTGAGCGGGAAGCCGAGGAGGCCAGAAGGGCCGCGGAAGCTGAAGCCGCCCAGGCTGCTGAGGAAGAGGAGGAATACGAGGAGCCTTCTTACGAGGAGGAAGAATCCGGCGAAGAGGAATACGAGCCGGAGGAAGAATCGGAAGAGACATCCCAGGAAAATGAAGGCACATCCTCTGAAGAGGAGGAGCCTGAACCGGAGCCCACGCCCGAGCCTACGCCTGAGCCTGAACCGGAACCCGAACCCGAGCCGACACCTACCCCCACGCCGGAACCCGAACCGGA
>ODAI014130594.1_pt1 | contig 12272 bp, 5 predicted proteins | sample 1539321 | NCBI WGS metagenome assembly ODAI01 (sample SAMN02144231, study PRJEB22623) | gut metagenome | biome: sheep rumen | host: Ovis aries | place: New Zealand
GTAAAGCCTCTCAGGTCGATGCAGCCTGTACGGCAAGTTGCTGTACAGCATCCGCAGCCCTGGCAAAGACCTTCATTGACCTGTGCCACTGTCTTGGTAACTTTTCTGTTGCCGTCACGTCCCGGAACCTCAACAAGTGAGATTGCCTTATACGGACAAACTTCTACGCAGTATCCGCAGCCGGCACACTTCGTCTGATCGACATGGGAGATCATCGGGGATGTCTCCATCTCATCATGATTCAGGATACCGATGACCTTGGAAGCTGCTGCTCCGGCCTGTGATACGGTATCAGGAATATCCTTCGGTCCCTGGCAGGTTCCGCAAAGGAAGATGCCGGCACTCTGTGTCTCAACCGGGCGAAGTTTCGGATGTGCTTCCTGGATCCATTTGTCTTTATCCATGGAAATACCAAGTTTGCTGACAACCTCTTCTACTCTCGGTGCAGCTTCCATCGCCGTTGCGAGAACAACCATATCCGCCTCTACTGTGACAGGGCGTCCAATCAGGGAATCTTCACCTTTTACGATCAGCTTGCTGCCCTCTTTGTAGATCTTGGAAACACGGCCTCTGATATACTGTGCGCCGTCTTTTCTGGTATTGTCATAGAATTCTTCATATCCCTTACCCGGAGTACGAACATCCATGTAGAAGATGTAGACTCTGGAATTCGGGATCTTATCTAAGATCTGGTGAGCATGTTTAGCACTGTACATACAGCATGCTCTTGAGCAATAGCTCTTGCCTTTCTTCGGATCACGGCTGCCTACGCATTTCACGATAACAACGTCTTTCGGCTCTTTTCCGTCGGAAGGTCTTACGATATGGCCTTCGGTCGGACCGGATGCGTTAACAAGGCGCTCAAACTGAAGACCTGTGATAACGTCTTCATATTTACCTCCGCCGTATTCCGGATACATTTTCTTCCAGTCAACGAGTTCATAACCCGTTGCAACAACGATCGCGCCATACTGCTCTGTCGTATACTTCACTTCGTCCTGATAATTGATCGCTCCGATCGGACATACTTTTTCGCAGATACCGCATTTGTCCTTTGTAAGCTTCAGGCACGCCTGCGGATCAATAACAGGTTTGGAAGGAACCGCCTGTGCAAACGGGATGTAGATTGCGGAACGTTTGCTCATTCCCTGGTTGAATTCGCTGGTAACCTTCGTCGGACATTTGGTCTGGCAAAGACCGCAGCCTGTGCAAAGGTCATGGTTAACGTATTTTGCTTTTTCCTTAATTGTTACTTCAAAGTTTCCGATATATCCGTCCACTTTCTCCACTTCGCAGGAGGTCTTCAGTGTGATATTCGGATGTGCTCCGGCATCAACCATCTTTGGTGTGGAGATACATGCGGAGCAGTCCATCGTCGGGAAGGTCTTATCGAGCATGACCATATGTCCGCCGATCGTAGGCTCTTTCTCAACGATCGTTACATCGTAGCCTGCATCAGCAATATCCAAAGCAGCCTGGATTCCGGCAATACCACCACCGATAACAAGTGCTCTTTTCGTGATCGGAATAGTGGATGTCGTAAGCGGTTTGTTATTCGCAACCTTAGCGACTGCCATCTGAACGAGGTTGATTGCTTTTTCTGTTGCTTTTTCCTTATCCGTATGTACCCATGCGCACTGCTCACGCAGGTTTGCGATCTCGAGCAGATACGGGTTGATCTTTGTGCCCTTCAGCATCTTGCGGAATGTTGTCTCATGCATTCTCGGAGAGCAGGATCCAATGACAATACGATCAAGATTATGCTCTTCGATTGCTTCTTTGATCATAGCCTGGCCCGGCTCTGAGCACATGTACTTGTAATCTCTTGCAAATGCAACGCCCGGCATGCTCTTTGCAGCTTCCGCTACTTTTTCAACATCAACAGTTGCCGCAATATTTGTTCCGCAGTGACAGATAAATACACCTATTCTAGCCATACTATCTACCTGCCTTTCCGACTACGATTGGGCCATCCTTTAACGGATCTTCTTTGCTGCTGCCTTTGCTTCAGCTACTGCTTTCTTTGCCCCAGTCTTAACTACTTCGTTAATAACATCAAATGCAGGGAAGAAATGCTGATGAATGCCGCACTGTGCAGCGGAAGCACCCATCGCGATCGCGATCAACTCTGTAAACTGAAGGACCGGAATATTATAGTCTCTTCCGAATTTCTTGTTGATCTCTGCCTCACGCATATCCAGGTTCATATTGCAAAGAGGACATGCCGTTACGATCACGTCTGCTCCGTTTGCTTTTGCATTTCTGAAAATGCGATCGATCAGTTCCCTTGCATGCTCCGGTGCATCCACCTGATGGCTTGCGCCGCAGCACTCTGTCTTATAATCCCAGGCGATCGCCTTTGCGCCTGTCAGCTCGATGATCTCATCCATCTTCATCGGATTTTCCGGATTTGTCTCTCCGGTGATCTCTCTCGGACGGCTCATCAGGCAGCCGTAATAGCAGGCAACATTCAGGCCTTCAAGCGTTCTGTGAAGTTTTCCTTTGATTGCTTCCTGAACTTCCTCGTCCTCAAACAGATCCAGGAAGTTAAGAACTTCCGGAGCTGCCGTAAATGGACGTCTTAAGACCTCTTCGATTTCCTGTCTTTTTGCTTCATCATTGCGTCCTACATAACTTGCATATTTCAGTCTTGAATAGCAGGATGCGCAAGGAGTCACGATATCAAGTCCCGGAAGGGCTTCTTCCGCAATCGCGATGTTTCTTGCAGATAAAGCATATGCCATTTTTTCATTCTTTGTATGTGCCGCTGTAGATCCGCAGCAGTTCCAATCCGGAATCTCTTGCATTTCCAGACCGATCTTCTCCGCAATATACTCGAAGCTTTTCTTGTATGTTACGGCAGTAGAATCCATGGAACATCCCGGGTAGTATGCGTACTTTTTCATTTCACCGCACCTCCCTCTTCACATTCTTTCATGATCCGGCGGATATCTTCTTTATCCTGTACCGAATTCAGTTCCGGCCTTACGATATCTTTTTTCAGCATCTGAGGCACGTTGTTCATATCCTGCAGAAGTCTTCCGCTGGTCACATTGTATGCGCCCTCTAAGATGACTTCCTGAGATTTACCGAATCCTCTGACAGTCTCCATGAAGATGTCATTGAACAGACGCACATTTCTCTGGGCACTGATGCCGCGTTTCTGTGCTTCCATTCTGGATTTTTCGATCAGTGTCGGGATGTCAATATCATGAGGACATCTTTCCACACAAGTATGGCAGCTTGCACAGAGCCAGATGGTCTTTGATCTCATAACGCTGTCCATATCGCCCAGGTGCATTAAGTGGACGATCTGGCGTGGCATGAGGTCATAGGAGTTTGCCATCGGACATCCTGCAGAACATTTACCGCACTGGTAACATTCGTCCAGTGCAACATTTGCCTCTTTTGCAATGCGGTCGGCTAAGAGTTTTCCCTCTTCTCTGTTTAAAATCTTTTCCATTTTAAATCTCCCGATTCTCCAATTGCTTTGCCATTTCTATGAACGCCTTTTTTGACGTTCCGTTCTTAATTGTATCTAAAGCATTGATTGCTTTTTCTGAGTAAGCTTCGACCTGCTTTTGTGCCGCTTCAAGACCAATGATCTTAGGAAGCGTTGCAAGTCCTTTTCTTTCATCCTGGCCCATGGACTTACCAAACTTTTCCGTTCCGGTAAAATCCAAAATATCATCTTTGATCTGGAACGCGACTCCGATGTTGTATCCGTAGGTTTCCATTGCTTTCACAACTTCCGGAGAACAACCTCCGGCAACCGCGCCGGTAAAAGCTGCAGCTTCGATAAACAAAGCCGTCTTTTTCTCGATCATCCGGAAATAAGCCTCTTCAGAGAATTCTGTGTTCAGCTTATCAAGCTGTTCCAGTTCTCCGACACACATCTGTTCCGATACCTTCGCAAGCCGCTCATTGATCCCGGAGCCTTTATAGATCTTTAAAAGTTCCATCGCTCTTCCGAGAATAAAATCTGCGGAGCGGACGGCTTTCAGATCACCGCTCGTGGCATTGATCGTCGGAACATTCCTACGAACCATGCCTTTATCTACGACATCGTCGTGGATCAAGGACGCAGTATGCATCAGTTCGATCATCACCATCAAAGGAAGGATCGGAAGCTTAGGTGCATCGCCGAGTGCGTACGCCGCCTGCGCAAGCGCAGGACGAAGGCGTTTTCCGCCGGCTAAGATTACGCGCTCTAAGTCTTCCTTCATTCCTGTATTTGGCGTTTCGCAGATCTTTTTCAGCTGTTTTTCTAAAAGTTCTTTTCCTTTGATAAAATTTGACGGTTTGTCAAATGACATCTTTGGAAGTTCTTCACTTACTTCTCCACTGGCATCTTCTCTTAAGATCTTCGCAAAGCGGTCTGTGATCTCAATGGAATCCACCGGGATCAGATCCAGTGAGAAACGGCTGAAATAGTAATCTCCCTTGAGCGTGGCTTCTGCTACGGTATAGGTATCGTCGTCCAGTTTATGAAATCTTCGAAAGAGTTCAAAGTTTTCATTTGCGGACTCGAGTTCCATTTGATGAATATTGTCAGGTGCGGAAACTCTCATTCTTATTATTCAGCTGCTTTCTTCTTTGTTGTTTTCTTTGCAGGTTTCTCATCTGCAATGCCGAAAGCTTTCTTTGCAGCTTCCACATCCTTCGGAACCATGTGGTCTAATGCCTGCTGATTTGCATGCTCATTCGGAAGGATGACAGCCGGTTTTCCTTCACCGCCGCCAAGCTTCAGAGCATCTAAAACAACACTCTTATCCTTGATTTCGAATTCTTTTTCCAGCGGATCAAAGCCTTCATAGGTTGCTCTGATCTTCATAACGCCGGAGTTCTTCGGAATACGGTCAATATAGAATTCACCTAAGAAGTCTGTCTCTGTAACAGCTACAACGGTGTTTCCGACCAGTAATTCCACTTTTGCTCCAATGGCAGCTTCTTCGATGCCGTCTTTGTCAAAGCAAAGCGCACCTTTTACGAAGCATTTGTTGTAGAAATACAGGTGTTTGTACATAACACGCGGCTTGTTTGTGCCGTCTGTGATTGCTTTAAGACCCTGTTTTTCCACAATCTGCTCCCACTCATGATCGTCACAGAAAACGGTCTGCAGTGCACGGAGCGGGCAGGTCTGTACGCATCTTGGCTCTTTCCAGCCCTGGTCGATCAGATGTGCACATCCTGTACATTTCTGTGCAACTTCGAGCTCTTCGTTCCAGTGAATCATGCCGTATGGACATGCACTTGCGATTTCCGGATCTTTCGCTTTCTTGTAATCGATCAGCATGATTCCATCGCTTCTCTTAATGAAAACGTCCGGATATTTCTTTGCACACGGTGCATTGTCGCAATGCATGCAGGTTCTTGTTACATAAGTTACTTCTGTATATGGAGCCTCTCCTCTTTCTGTTAAGGTCGGGCAGATCCATTTATGGTCATGTTTCGGAGCTTCCTGGGTATAAGGGAGCCAGGTGTTTCCTACATGCTCATCCTTGCAGGCTAACATACAGTTAAAGCAGCCTACACATTTTTCAAGGTCGATGATCATATGAAATTTTTTCATCCGATTTTACCCCCTTCCCACTTTCTGACTTCTACAAGACAGGAGTTAACAGCTAAACCATGGGCATGTTTTGTAAGGAATCTGCTTGGTGTCAGGTTGTTTACGCAGCCCATGATCTCAGTGGTGTCATCTCCGCCCGTATCATTCTCTAAGGTGACATAATCCGCGCAGGATTCATAGGAGTGGCATACACCCTTCGGCACTCTCTCTGTTGTCTCAAGTGCGCAAAGGACTTTACCTCTGTCGTTATAAACTTCAACGACATCGCCGTATTTGAGACCTCTCTCTTCTGCATCTTTCGTGTTCATACGGAAGATCCAGTAACGATGTCCATCGATCAGCATTCTGTGCTCCTGGATATCGTTGATGTTGGTATCCTTCAAGTCACCCATGGTGTGGAAGGAATACTTGGAGTGAGGCGAGATCATCTGCAGTTTATATTTAGCATAAAGATCAGATCCAACACCTTCGAAACTGTGGATATAAGTACAGATCGGAAGTCTTTCTTCATCATTCGGATCAAATCTCTTTAAGGTCTGGGCTTCAAACTCGATCAGGCCGGACGGGGTCTGCATACCCTCGCCATAACGTCCGTAGTATTCAGACGGCAGCGGAGTAAGCTCCGGTGTATCTTTCTTTCTTCCTTCTGCAAACCAGCGGTAAGCAACCGGGTCACGTCTGTTTGCCGGAAGTGGCGGAACAACGTAATAGCCCTTCTTAATGAACTTGCCCCACGGCATAACTCTTGCCATATCTGTTGCTTCATAATATCTCTTCGCCCAGTCATATTCGGTATTTCCTTCAGAATATACCTGCCACAGACCAAGTTTGTTTGCAATTGCCTGGAAGATATCAAAGTCAGCTTTGCTCTCGCCGAGCGGCTCAATACATTTATGCTGTACAAAGATCACACGGGAGTTATTCTGCAGGAATGAATTCGGAATATATCCGCCGCAGGATGCAAACTCACCGATATCCCAGCGCTCGAAGTTCGTACATGCAGGAAGGATGATATCTGCAAATCTTGCCTCACCTTCGAACCATACAGACTGGTTTACAACAAACTCTAAGCTGTCGCAGCGATATTGTTTTGCATAACGTTTGGATTCCGGCTGTGTTCCCATATGGGATCCGCCGTACTTGTAGTACATGCGAACTCTTTCATGTCCCGGAGCAGGATAATGGAGCTGCATGAACTGTGAGTGTACGGAATAAACGCCAAGCTGATGCCAGGTAATGTCTGCTTTACCCTTTGACATAATTGCTTCCGGAAGCATCAGTCTCGGGATTGCCTGAACTTCGGAGTTGATGGACGGGGGCTGCGGCATTCTGTTGTAAAGAGAAACGCCGGCACCGGTTCCAATAAAGTCGCCGGAGAAACCACCATCTGCATATCCCGGGAAGAAGAACTTAGAATCCAGCGGAGTACCAAACTGCAGCGTTCCTAAGTTGACGCCCGGTTTGCCCCAGCCCTGCATTGCGATCAGACATACGCAGACACGAGCCCACTCTGTACCAAAGGCGGTACGGCATGCAGAACCGAAACTTGTCATGGAACCGCATGCAAGGTAGGTCTTGTGGGTTCCCCAGTATCTTGCAAGAGCTCTTACTGTTCTTGCAGGAACACCTGTGATATCCTCCTGCCATTCCGGAGTCTTATCGATTCCATCGGTTTTACCTAATACATACTCTTCCCATTTCTCGAAGCCGTATGTTCTCTTCTTTACATAATCCTTGTCATACAGACCTTCCTTCATCCAGACGTTTGCAATCGCAATACCGAGAGCTGCATCTGTTGCCGGTCTTGGGCAGATCCAACGGCCTCTTACGAAGGCTGCGGTTGCGTTCTGATACGGGTCGATATGAACAACAGGAATTCCTAATTTATTAATCCATTCACGGCGGATCGTACCTTCCTGTCCGGCATAGTTTCCGGCAGTCGATTCCGGATCCGAAGACCAGAATACGATGAATTCGGAATTCTGCAGGCAGTCTTCAACTGTGCTGTATGCTTCTGCTCCGCCGTTATGTGCAGAGCCGCCAAAATGGTGCTGGCCGCCCCATGCCCAGCCTTCCCAGCTATCCGGGTTATGCATACACATGGTTGCACCAATGCAGTTAAAGAAACGCTTTGCACAGGAAAGATAATATCCGATATTTCCCCAGTTATGGTGGGATCCTGTTGATGCAAAGATTGCACCAGGTCCGTAGGTCTTACGGATCCGGATCATTTCTTTTGACACGATGTCGAGAGCCTCTTCCCAGCTGATTCTTTCATAACCGGAAACGCCACGGTTTTCATAGTGGCGGTCTCCGTCCGGGTCAAAGTCTACTCTCTTCATCGGATACAGACATCTGTTCGGAGAATAAACCATCTGTTTCCACCCCTGCGCATAAGGTGCAACAGTTGTTCTTCTCGGAGGTGTCAGTTTCTGTCCCTTTGCTTCAATGGTCCACATTTCCGCATCTTCTTTTTCAAAGTCGATCGGAGTAACGCGGACGATCTTGTCATCTTTTACATAAACAAATAACGGGCCGCCGTTTGTTCCTGTCGTGTAACGAGTCTCGCCGTTTGCCATTTTTGTTCCATAGTTGTTTAAATACAGAACATCAAATGCAAAGACTTTGAGGAGTAATGAGGAAAACCACATTGCTTCCTCATCTGGTCCGTTCAGGGCAAGCTGTCCCTGCTTTGCAGCGTTAACGAAGTCGAACTGGCTTCTGATCAGGGCTGTGACACGACGTGCGACAGCTTCATCCTCAAAAACCATTTCTACGACTGCATCCGGATTGATCCCGTCATGACCTGTTACATAACCATTATCGAACTTGAACCAGCGTCCATAGCTGTTGTCACGAATTCTCAACTGGACAGTAATATTGTGTTCGGCAAGTTCTGACTTGAATTTTGCAGACAGACCGCCAAGAACATTGAGGAGCTTATCCAAGGTGAATAAGGTTCCTCCTAAAACTGTCTTGTTGAAGATACTCAATGACTTATCCAATGCTTCCTGAGATAATGTCGTCATTTACGATTACCTTCCTTTCCTGTTTTCTTCCCTTGTGAGTTTCGTGCGCTTATCGGAAAATGGGCGCACTACGCCCTATTATTTACTTTGGTATACCAAAAAGTATACCATCCCGAAAGGCTTCTGACAATCTATCTTCTACCCATAATTGTATAAAAAAAATCCATGACATTTCAGCATGAAAGTCAGTCAGAAAAGGAATCATTTTGGTGACAAAAGAACCGTCCCCCTGTCACCAAGTGTGCCGAGACCCAAATGATATGAAGAATTCTTCATGCCGGTGAATAAAGCCCCTCCTTTCTGGCTTTTTTATAATAGTGTTATAAAAAGAACACTATAGCAAGCAACGGCAGTATCCCTGCAGGAAGAATACCGTCGGTCAACGTAAAAACGAAAACCTTTTCTGCCCTGAGGAGAAAAAACTATGTCATCAGTAAAACAGGAATTTAAAGCTGCATGCCGCGGATGCCATGGCGGATGCATGCATATATTAACCGTCGAGGATGGAGTCCTCACCGATATCAGACCGGATCCGGATGGTCCTTTAAATCATGGGCACATCTGTCCAAAAGGAGCAACGATCATTGAACAGACCTATCATCCTGACAGGCTGAAATATCCAATGAAGCGTATCGGAGAACGCGGAAGCGGGAAATGGGAACGTATCTCCTGGGAGGAAGCCTATAAGGACATCGCAGACAATCTGAATGGTCTGATCAAAAACTATGGACCTGAGTGTATCTCAACGATTACAGGAACAGGCCGCCATATGACGAAATTTTTAAGCCGCCTTGCAAGAGCGATTGGGACACCGAACAGCATGTCTGCCGGCGCCCTGATCTGTTTAGGACCCCGGCGCATTGCCGGATGGAATACTGCCGGCGTCTTTGCAGGAGCCGACTACTTTGGACCTGTCCATCCTGCAGGCATGATCGTTTGGGGAACAAGTCCGGATAATTCCGGACCCGATGGAGAACTGCAATGGTATATCAAAGATGTGATGAAACGGGAGACTCCGCTTCTGGTGATTGACCCATACCCGACAGAGATCGCAAAGCATGCTAAAATTTGGCTGCGGATCCGTCCTGGAACGGATGCCGCTTTGGCACTAGGAATCCTGAACATTCTGATCTCCGAAGATCTGTATGACCACGATTTTGTTGATAACTGGACCTTTGGATTTGACAAACTGAAAGAGCGGGTCATCCAATATCCGTTAGATGAAGTTGCAAAGATCACAGAAATCCCGCGTGAAAAAATCCTGGAAGCAGCGCATTTCATTGCAGAAACTAAGCCATTAGCTCTTGAATGGGGGCCGGCATTTGAGCAAAGCGTAAACGCAGCCTCGACCTGTCGTGCAATTTTTATGATCCCTGCGATCACAGGTAACTGGGATGTCCCGGGAGGCTTTGTAGAAAGTATGGAAATCGCTTATCCGATTCCGCCACTCCCCGCAGAGTTAGATCATGTCGGTGAGCGGAAGCCATTAAGACCGACCGCAATCTCAAGGTTCGATGCCCCATTTGCGCATCCTTATTACGCTTTTGAAGCAATGCGGACAGGAGAACCATTTAAAATCCGCGGATCGATCATTGCCGGAAATAATCCTCTGCTCTCTTTTCCTGAGGCAAAGCATACCTATGACTGTCTGAAAGAGCTGGATTACCTGGTCTATATCGATCTGTTTATGAATCCTTCTGCAGAACTTGCAGATATCGTTCTTCCTGCCGGATTCTGGCCGGAAGTCAATCTGGCATACTGTATGCCGGAATTTGGAGACCAGACGATCCTCTGCCAGCAGAAAGTCATCTCTCCTTATGAGTGCAAGAGTGATGAGGAGATTTTCTTTGGAATTGCAGAGCATATGGGAATCGATTACGGAGCCAAGGATGAGTACGAACTGATCAACGGAGTCCTGGAAGAAATGGGCCGTCGTCGTCCTGAGCTAGCCGGTGTTGATTTTGAGCAATTTAAAAAGCTTGGCTATATTGAGCCTAAGCGAGAATATTACAATTATAAAAAAAGAGGCAGATTTAATACTCCAAGCGGTAAATTTGAACTCTATTCAATCGCCATGGAAAAAGACGGTGTTGATCCTCTGCCTTCCTACCATGAAGGACCTGAAACACCATACACCCGGCCGGAGCTGCTAAAACAGTATCCAATCATCCTGACGACAGGAAAACGAAACCAGCAATACTTTATCTCCAATAACCGACAGATAAAATCTTTAAGAAAGGCGGCTCCATTTCCGCTCGTCAGCATCAATCCGAAAACAGCTGCAAAATACGGCATTGAAGATGGCGACTGGGTCTGGATTGAAACAGAGAGGGGAAAGATCACGCAGAAAGCAGAGCTTCTTCAGGAAATGGCAGAAAATGTCATCAACTGTGAATTTGCCTGGTGGTACCCGGAAGATCCATCTCCGCTCCATGGTGCATTTGAGTCGAATGCAAATGTCCTGACCAGCTTCCGTCCGCCATTCGATATTTATGGAGCTTACCAGATGCGGGGACTCCTATGCCGGATCTCAAAAAATCCATCAAATGCGATCGAAGAGCGTTTTTATAATTCTAAATACTATTCGAATCTTCCAATCGATGACAGTTCTGACTGTATCGTTCTTAACCCAAATAAATGTCTTCTCTGCAACTCCTGTGTGGAAACATGTGAGAACGTACAGACGATCGGGGCATTGAAAATCGTATACGAAAACGGCGAAACGTTTGTCAAAGCAAAAGATGCAGACTGCATGGCAGACTCGAAACTTTGTGTCGGATGCGGCCAGTGTGCAGCCAACTGTCCGTCTGGTGCAATTACTGTGAAATCAGCAATAGAGCGATTCAAGAGTGCAGCCGCAGATCCTGAAACTCTGCTCGTTGTTCAGGTGGCACCATCAGTCCGCGTCGGAATCAGTGAAGCCTTTGGTCTTCCGGAAGGCGAGAATAATATGCTGAAAGTAGTTGAAGCATTGAAACTACTCGGGGCAGATGTTGTCTATGATACCCTCTTCTCTGCAGATCTGACCATAGTGGAAGAAGGTAATGAATTTGCAGAGCTTTTAGAAGAATCGCCAAATAAGCTTCCGCTTTTCACCAGTTGCTGCCCGGCGTGGGTGAAGTTCTGCGAACAGAATTATCCGGAACTCAATGACCATATCTCAACTTCAAGATCTCCTCAGCAAATGCTTGGAGCGGTGCTTCGTAATAAATATGATCAGCCGGAATTCTCACAGGGCAAGAAAGTAAAAATAATATCAATCATGCCGTGTACCGCTAAGAAGGCGGAACTCATGCGAAGTGAATCCGCTACAGACGGAAAACAAGATATGGATTTTTCTCTCACAACAAGAGAATTGGCAGAAATGATCAAAGAAGCCGGTATCGACTTTGCTGACTTGAAGGGAGATGCACCTTCGGCTCCATACGGAGAAGGTTCAGGCGCCGCTGCAATCTTTGGTGTATCCGGCGGTGTAATGGAGGCAGCGATCCGTTATCTACTTCCGGAGTTTGGAGATAAGGAACTCAAAGCACTTGCAGAAAGTGGTGTTCGCGGACCGGGTGGTTCCAGAGAATTTACGATTCCGTTCAGAGAAAAAAATCTGAAGATCGCTGTTGTATCAGGGCTTGGAAATGCAAGAGCTCTACTGGAGCACATCAAAGCCGGTGAAC
>ODAI011021369.1_pt1 | contig 12271 bp, 17 predicted proteins | sample 1539321 | NCBI WGS metagenome assembly ODAI01 (sample SAMN02144231, study PRJEB22623) | gut metagenome | biome: sheep rumen | host: Ovis aries | place: New Zealand
TCTTCAATAGAAGAAAAACCGCGAGGAGAATAAAGGAATTCTTTATCATGCCCAATATGCCAGTCTGAGGTAAAATAAATCATTTTATCCCTCCTTGATAATTGTTACATCACCATCTTCATCTACTTCCCAAATGTTTGCAAACCCTTCAAATTCAAGGGGAGGAACATAATTACAAAACATCTCTTCTACCCTATCTACAGGAACATATGCTTTAGTTCCTCTACGTTTTTCATTTCTTTCAAGACAAGTAACAAGAGGAACTTTGAAATAAATGGCATTAACCTCAGACGGGTGGCAACCTTTATTTTTTAATTTATATGTAAGTTTATATCTACTCTGTTGAGTTAAATGAGTAGCGTCCGCATATACATTAATACCTGCATTGATATATTTAGTAATAGTCTCAGTAAAGAGATTAAATACTTTATTTTCATGCTTAAAATAGTTTTCCCCTTCATTTAAAAGAGCAAAACGAATATTATCACGAGAAACAACTTTTTCATTTTCTTCTGCCATTTCATTTAAGAAAGTAGTTTTACCACTTCCAGGAACTCCACAGCAAATATAAAGGATACCTTTTTTACTCATATTTAACCTCTATTTTTATTATATAAAAATTATATCATAAAAAAATAAAAAAGTAAAGAAGATGTTATATATTATCTTCTCCACTTTTTCTTTTGTTTGTTTTTTATATTATAATGAAAAATTTTTTGTTTGTCAAGTATGATACTTTAGTAGGTAATTGTTACTTACTGCTTTAAAGGAACGTTTTCCTTCTTGGTCACGAAAAACAAAACCTTCACGAGGTTTACCATCAAGAACAGAAATTCCATCAGCATATTCAAGAAGTTCTTCTACTGTGTCTGGTAAAATGTAGTTTGTATCAACAATAGGTACACAAGGTACTCCATATACATATTCAAGAAGGTCTTTCATTTCTTTACTATTCCAGCGGCCGGTATGTGACATGATTAGATTGAACGCCATGAAGCAATGGCCATGCACCGAGTAATCACGATTTTGTATACCAGGCCCGTAAGTCTCTCCTTGAATAGTAATCCAGTCAGCTTTAGTATAAGTATCTAATAGGGTTTTTAACTTCTTTTCTATGTCATATTTTTCTGCCATTTCTAGATAAACATTAGTATTATAAAAGCATTTTTTATTAGGTTTGTCAAAAACTACATTTCTAGAACAAACATAGAAATCATATTTACCAAAATGTTTACGTTTTATTGTGAAGGTAGTTGATGTACCATCAATTTTTTCAGTTACTATCCATGGAGTTTTATCGGTTAAAATCCAAGGCACATTCTGAATTCTTTCTTCGTCTGTTTTTGTAACCCATGTCGGCCAGCTTGATTTTTTATCTTTTTTACGTCCAAAGAAAAGGAAAAGGAGTTTCTTTCCCCAAGTGCGTTTCATTAACCAACGGAAAGGTTGATGAGAAAAAAGATGAGGATAGCGTTGAGCCATTCTTTTATATTTATCCGCGGTCGCCCCTTTACGCGCGTTATCCTCAGCCTCTGCGTAGGTCACACCAAGCGCCGCGGTTAAAAATCTAGACTCATCTTCGACAAAGTGAGATTTATCTTTATCGTCTTTAATAAAAAGAGTCCCAAAGGCATCTCTCTCTATTGTCCAGCCGAAATTTTCTGCGTGCATAAGCAGACCCTGTGAAATTACAGTGCCTTTAAAATATTTTTGAGTTTTAATTTTATAGTGCTTTGGCTCAAGAAATTTGAAAGGCTCGGTTTCTGGAACTTTTGAGTCTATTTCAAAATAGATAGCAGGGTCCCCAGGTTTAAACTGATTTTTCTGGACCATTATCCGCCATCCACCGACCGCCGCGAGCTCTACCCTATCTGCACCTTCTATTGGATATATTTCATCTATTTTTACAACGTAAGCCAGTTCACGTTGTCCTTGTGCGTTTAACATGACTTCACCCCTTATCCATGTTCAAATATAATATCATCTTTGTGAAAAGCTCTGTCACGAGCTTCTCTTTCTTCGTATTCTGCAAGCTTATTAATAGCATCCATAAATGGACATTCATCACAGAAATCTACAGCATCAACATCAACTCCAAAATTACGAAGGTAATTTTCCATGCCGCAATTTTTCATTCTACATTCATAAGATGCACTTGCTGTTGTATAATATCTCATTATTTTACCTTAAACTTTCTATAAATTCATCTAACAGTTCTTCTACTTTATTATCTTCAATAAAGTAATCATCAATACCTTTATTTCTATGAATCCATGTAGTAAAATTATCATAGAATTGAAAGAATCTTAAATCTGGAAATTGCTCATGTGCTTGAATAACCTTTTCATATAAAGGCCTAATTCTATTAATATCTCTCATATGGATTTTACTCCTTTTTATTTTGTATAATAATTATATCATAAAATTTTAAAAAAATAAAGAGGAAGATTATTCTTCCTCTTTAGCTGCGATAATTGCTTCTTTAATAATATCTACTTGTTTCTGTCTTTCTCGCTCTTTTTTAGCAATTTTACGAGCAACAAGTTTATTATGCTTTCTTTTAGAAATTCTTTTTACCTCTTCTTCTTTTGCTTTTTCTTCTTGTTCTTTATAGAATTTTTTAATAGCTTTATCAATCATTTTATTATATTCTTTATAATACATTAATTGATAACTTTCATTAATTACACCATCAAAAGTAAGGATTTTTGAATAAAGCTTTTTAGCAATAGCAAGAAAACAGGCGTAACGAAGATCAAAAACATCTTCTCCTGAACATACTGTTTTGATAATAGTATTATCATTAAAAGTAAAACGATATACTTTTTCTGGTTTTAATTCTTCTATTTTGTCAATGTAATTAGGGTGTAACATTTTTTCAATTGTTGATTTTATATTGCCTTTAGAAGAAATTGTATTTGGATAAGGAATAGTTGCAGTAGCAGTTGTAGTTGTAGAAGAATACTGAATTGGTAATACATTACCGGCGGTAATATATCCATTTGTTATTGTTACAGTATCGCTTGAGCAATCTACATTAATTTTGTTTGTAGCCATATTTTATTCGCGGCGCCGGTTAATCCTCAATGGCAGCCGCTTCCTCCTCACTGGTATCTTCTTCTTCAGCAGGGGCAGCCGCGCTGTTTATTGCTGAAATAATTTCATTAACTTTTTGCTGTACTTCAATTACAGCTGATTTAAGCATATCTATATCTTGCTGTTGAGTCATGATAGCATTTAAAATCTTAGTCATAGGTAATTCTTTTTGAACCTAAGTTAAATAAGTTTGCATTTCATCTATTGTCATAATAATTCTCCTTATTACTTTTTCTTACAATTATTTTATCAAATATTTTATGTTTTGTCAAATAGGACAGAAAAGATTAATCAGTTATTAGTAAATTTCTTAAAAATAAGAAATAAAATTTACTTTAGGAAGGGCTAAAATATGAACCAAGAAAAACGAAAACGAGCTTTAGCTCTTTTTGAATAGCCTATTGATAGTGAAAATATAGCACCTTATAGAAATAAATATTTTCACACAACGATGGCACAAGATAGTTTAACAAATTTAGATATAGATATAGACTATGAAAATTATGATATAATTACTTCAGGAGGAGATATTACAATTATAGATCCTGATAATCCAGATGATCCTATTATTATTAATCCTACTCAGTTAAAAGCAAGTTGGGTAGGTTATTAGCAACCATCTGGAGTGAGTGCAACTAATGTACAAATAGCTTTAGACGATTTATATAATAAGATCGATACTATTTCATCTTAGGTTCCTTATATTAATGGAGTTCCTGTAACAGGAAACTGGAGCGGTCATCATTATCATCTATTAAGTGAAATTGCAATACCAGATGATGAAAAACCAGATGATACTAATGGTGGACCTATTACTAATATACATAGTCTTCTTACTTAATAAATGAAAGGATTGATAAAATGGCAAATAATTATCAATATTTAGACTCCAATGGTTTAACTACTTTATGGGGTATAATTAAAAATAGATTTGGTCAAATTGACGGTATCTTTTTAGGTGGTTCTGGTACTACGGCCGGAATTACTAATAAAATGGCTACAATTCAAACTTTTGGACCAGCTTCTGCTGGGGCTGCAGGTTCTGTTGGTTTAGTACCAGCTCCAGGCTCTGGAAAACAAAATACTTTTTTAAGAGGGGATGGAGAATGGGCTGCTCCAGTAGGTAGTACTTACGCAGCGGGTAGCGGTTTAAGTTTAAGTGGCACTACATTTAATCATACTAATTCAATTATTTCTGGAAGTGTAGGAGATGAATCAATACAATCTCCAGGATTTGGCAATTCTTTTAAAGCAATAAATATTTCTGTAGATGCACAAGGTCATATAACTGCTTTTGGTCAACATAATGTCTGGATTCCAGATTCAGTAGCCACAACCACAACAGATGGTTTAATGAGTAGTACTGATAAAACTAAATTAAATGGAATTGCTTCTTCAGCAGAAGTTAATCAAAATGCATTTAGTAATATTAAAGTTGGAAGTTCTACTGTAGCTGCTGATTCAAAAACAGATACTTTTACATTAGTAGGTTCTGGTTCTATTTCTTTAAGTGCAAATACTTCAACGGACACAGTTACAATAACAGGAACTGATACTACTTATGCTGTTGCTACTCATGAAAAAGATGGTTTAATGTCGGCAGAAGATAAGTAGACATTAGATAATATTGTAACAACAGGTGGAGAGCCTAACCAAGATGCATTTAGTTATATTATTGCAGGCGGTTCTACTGTTGCAGCAGATGATAAAAAAGATACTTTAACTTTAGTTGGAGCTGGATCAATTTCGCTTTCTGCCGCAACTGGGACAGATACAATTACTATTACTGGCTCAACAAGTGTTGCTACAACTGCTACTAATGGTTTAATGAGCAGTACTGATAAAATTAAATTAGATGGTATAGGATTAAAAACTGTTTCAATTGGACCAGAACATATATTAGCTTATGATCCTCAGATTGGAAGCTAGCTTCACATTTTAAATGGAGGTCGTATTGCTATAGAGCAAGATAATAATAATACTATAACTTTTACTCATGCTGGTTATATTGCACCCAGTACAGTGGGTTCTACAACAAATATTTCTGGTTCTACAGTAACTATTCCTTATATTTCTTACGACCAATATGGACATATTTCAAATGCAAGCACAGTAAAATATACTGTTGGAAATTTAGCTGCTAATGCAATAACATCTGGTACTTTTGCAACTGCTAGAATACCTAATTTACCTGCAAGTATTATTACTTCTGGCACTTTTAGTTCAGCAATTCATGCTTCATCTCCTGGAGCGACATATTCATTAGTTAACAAGCAGTATGTTGATTCCGCAATAAGTTCTGCCATTTCTGGTGCAGCTTCATTCCAAGGGACTGCTACTTCAACATACCCAGCGGCCATAGAAAATCATGAAGCTGGCCAATATTGGTTAGTAACATAGGATGGTAAATATGTAGATGGTGCTTTTGAATGTCAACCAGGAGATATGATTTTTGCTATAGCAACAACTGGTACTACAGCAGATTTTACAGTAATTCAGCAAAATTTATCACCAATAACAACTGATGATATTAATACGATATGCGTCTAATAAAGGAGAAAACCTATGAGTGATTATAATTATTTAGATAAAGCTGGATTAACTACGTTATGGAGTAAAATAAAATCTTATATATCAAGCTTGGGTTATACAACAAACAAAGGAACAGTTGGTGGTTCTGGTACATCTGGTTATTTAGCTAAATGGACTGGAACCACAGCTGTGGGTAATGGACCACAATTAGGAAATAGCACAGTAGCTTACTTACGAAATGATGGTAATTGGGCTGAACCACCTGGAACTATTACAAAAATACAAAGAAATGGTAGCGATTTGACAATTTCAAATAAAACTGTTAATATAAATGTACCAACAAGCGCAAGTTAGCTTGCTAATGATGAAAAATATGTTAGCGCAAAATAGAGTGAAGACAATGCACCATATATTTACAGAGCTACTGGCGGATCTCTGAAAGTGGGCAACCGCGAGGAAGTAGAGGCGATAGTAGGGGGGACGGTGGCGTGGAATCAGCTGTGTAACTCTTCCTCGGTCACTGGCACGAGCGGTCACAAGTTCTACCTGAAGAAGGGCGGAGCGGAGAGCATCACGAACACCGACACGTTCACTGGGCTGTCGAATGGCACGGACATGGTTATCGACCTCACCCTCATGCTCGGAAGCACTCTTGCGGACTATGTCTATTCGCTCGAACAGGCAACCGCAGGAGCAGGAGTGGCGTGGTTCAGAAGATATTTCCCGAAGGACTACTACGCATATAGTGCACCCACGATGGCACACGTTAGTGCTAGTGCGCATGAGACTACTGGGTTTAACCAGTGGAATGAAGAGTGGGAAGTCGGTGCAATCAATGAGAGCACAGGGCAAAACTCAACAGATTCAAGCCGTATAAGGTCAAAGGATTACACGCAAGTCATCCCAAACGCAACTTATTACTTTGAGCATCCAAATCCGGCAAAACTGTTTGCCTATGATGCAGACAAGAATTACATTGACCAGTTGACCGCATGGGATAACCGCAAAGCCGTTACAATCCCAACAGATTGTCAGTTTGTACGATTTGCGATGGGGTCAGCATACGGCACTACCTACAACCATGACATCTGTATCAACCTCAGTAGCCCGTCCCGCAACGGCGAGTACGAGGAGTATGTGAAGCACAGTTATCCGCTTGATAACTCCCTCACGCTGAGGGGTATCCCGAAGTTAGACGCAAGCAACAACATCTATTACGATGGTGACACCTACGAGTGGGACGGGACGGTCACGAGGAAGTATGCAGAAGTCATTTATGACGGCACTGAGAACTGGGCAATCGCGGCGAATTACAACGGCTCGAATTATCAGCATACATTCTTCCGCATCCAGAACGTTCCGAACATGAAGACATACTCGGCGGTCGCTGACTATGTGAAGAACATGAGGGCCGACTGGGCTGAGCCGCTGTACGTTCCAGACGGCACAGTTGACAACCACTGGACAATGCGGAGAGCATCGGGGTCTGCGGCCTTTTATGTGCTTTCTCCGACAAGTGACGGGGCGGTATCCCTTGCCACGTTTAAGGCGAAACTGGCGGCAACTCCGCTCCATGTAGTCTACGAACTCGCCACCCAGACCACCGAATCCGCAGACCCCTTTACTGCTGTGCAGACAGTAGAAGAGGGTGGCACGGAAGAGTTCGTAGATTACGGTGTGAGTTAGGGAACGAGGGATTTTGCTGTGCCTGTTGGACACGAGACAAGGTATTTTACAATACCAGAAATTTTTTAGTATTTATAGAACCCTAGTACGTTGCCTATAGCACATGGTGGTACTGGTGCTACAACCGCGGCAGCCGCTCGTACCGCATTAGGACTAGGTTCTGCGGCGGTAGCAGCAACGGCCGCGAGTGTAGGAAATAATACTAATCTTCCTACTGGCGCAGCAATTCAAACATATGTAACTGGACTTGGCTATGAAGCTAATCAAAATGCTTTTACTACTGTAAAAGTAGGCACTACTGATTTAGTTGCTGATAGTAAAACAGATACATTGACTATTACCGCAGGTAATAATATTACATTAACTCCAATAGCATCTTCTGATAGTTTTAGTATTGCAGCTACTAATACTACATATAGCAATGCAACGAGTTCCGCAGCAGGCTTAATGTCTGCTGCTGATAAACAGACTTTAGATGGATTAGTTGCATCTGGTGGAGAGGTTAATCAAAATGCTTTTAGTAATGTAGTAGTTGGTTCTTCTACCGTAGCAGCAGATCAAAAAACAGATACCTTAACTCTTGTTGGTTCAGGAGCTGTTTCAATTTCTGCTAATACTTCAACAGATACTATTACAATTACAGGAACAAATACAACTTATGGTGCAGCTACCACTACAACAGCAGGACTTATGTCAGCTTCAGATAAAATAAAACTTAATGGTGTACCTACAAGTGTATTTAAAACAATAAAAGTAGGAACTACTAATTTAATAGCCGATAATGCAGAAGATACTTTAACTATTACTGCGGGCGATAATATTACATTAACTCCTACTGCATCATCTGACAGTTTTTCAATCGCGGCTACTAATACAACTTATGCGGTAGCAACAACAGCGGTTGCTGGTCTTATGAGTGCTGCCGATAAAATAAAAATAGACAAAACCATTCATTAGTTAAGCACTCTTTCTACTGTAAGTGCAGATGATTAGATTGCTATTTATGATATAAGCAATAATATCACTGGAAAAATTACTTTAGAAAATGTAAATGAGTTTATTGGAAAAAGAAAGCCTATTACCGCAGGTACTCAAACTGCATATGGTGCAAGTGCAACTTCTGTAGCAGATTCATCTCAGGTTTTTATAAATATTTGGGAATAGGGGACTAATCATGAAGATGTAGTAAATATATCAATTCCTTTTAGCACTGCTTCTTCTGGATTAAATCATATTGTAATTCAAAAAGCTTATAATAATTGGCAATCTACTGAATATGTTGGAGGAATTCCAATAGCAGATGTTGATGGATTTATCTTAGATGAAAATGTTATGGATTCTACAACTATTGCAGCATGGGAGGCGATTTTATGAGTTCTGGTTTAATAAATAGAATTCTTAAAAAATTAGCTGATATTACATACCCATGGCCAGTAGGCATGGTATATCCAACTTCTAGTTATTATGCTACTAATTATGGAGGGGATATTAATCTTCAAAAAGCATCTGGAAAATCTATATTAAGAAGATATATGACAAGAGCGAGTTGGTCTGGAACAGGTACGACTTCTAATGTTTGGACTAAGAGTACATCAACTTCTTGTGCTATTGAAATACATAGAGAACCTTAGTATATTTATATACGAGGAACTAATGTTGCTATCCCAAGTACAAATATAGGTACTGTTGTATCATTAGGAAGCTTAGGAACTTCTATTTTTCCAGTATTAAATAACTCTTGGGATAGTTATGGAATGGGATACGCCGATGGAGGGCAATGTATATTTAAAGTATAGTCTTATTATAGTTCTAATGCAGTTAATATTAGAGTAACACCTACTATAAAAAAAGATAAAACAACAACTGCTGTATCTTTTACTGATGGACAATTTTCTTTATTTATTTATCCAAATTTAACTAATTTATCAGCTTCATCGCATCCTATTTCTTTTGCTCATATTACTAAAACGGGGTTGTCTTAATTATGGGAAAATTTAATGATATATTAAAATATTTAGCAGATTCTTATCATCCTATTGGTTCAATATATATAACAAATACTTATACAAATCCATCAACTACATTAGGAGGAACTTGGACTTGTATTAAAAAAACTTTTAATACTTCTCAAACATGGTTTAGTAGTAACGTTTTTACTTTTAATGGAACCAATACTACCAATACAGCTGTTGGTATTTTAAGAATGTCTGATACAATTTATATGAGAATGTACTTTGCTCCAAAAGTTACTTTTAATGATAATACTATTGAAATAGGAACTTTAAATTATACAAATTTTGGATTAACAGATTTTTGGACTCCACAAGGTTTATTAGCAATTTCTGATGGTAATAATGCTGTTGCTATGATGAACTGGAGCAGCGGTGCTAAATTGCGAGTTGTAGACGTGGTTACTAAAACAAAAGCAACTACGATTGCAGCAAATACAAACCAATTTTGTTATTGTACTCAAATTCCATTTGCTAATCCAGATTGGATGAGCAATGATGCTTGTAATTAGTTTTATTGGAAAAGGACGGCTTAATTATGGGATTAGTAAATAATATATTCAAAAAATTGGCAGATACTTATTTCCCAGTAGGAACTATTTACATAACAAAAAGTAAGACAAATCCTGAAACAATAGTAGGAGGAACATGGGAATTAAAACATAGATTTAAAACATCTCAATATTGGGTGAATAATCCTAATAATTGTTTTACTTTTAATTCTACTAATGTATCAAGTGGAACTTTTTTAGTATCATATTTAGAAAATTCTGCTCAAATTTCTTGTACCTATGTTCCTAAAGTAGCTATTAATGATACAGGATATGCAATTGGAACCATTTCCACTACTATTGGAGGACCTTTTTATGCAAATCCATGTATTATAGGAAGAAGTACTTCTTATTCATATATAATTCTTGCTAATTGCGGAGCAGGAGGATCAAGTGGAGCTTCTCTTTTTGCTAGTGATTGTATTGTAAGCACAGGAGCTGCATCATATTCAACAGGAAGTTCTGTAAGAATGTATTTTCCTTTATTACTTTATGATGTTCCAGATTCATTTTGTAATGAATGGCATTGGGTAAGAACTGCCTAATTTATAAAATAAAAATATGGGAGCCTTTCGGCTCCCACTTTTTTTTATGCTCTAATTTCCTTATATCTCTCACTCAAAATGGCATCTAACATCAATTCAAACCCCTGCTTTCCAGTAAGTACACTTTTATAAATAACAGGGCTGCATCCAGATACGTAGCTGATATTAGGTCCGCTATCAAGGATAGTATTATTCCTTGCATTGATGTTCCAATAGACAAGTCTAGGTACTTCTAACCCATATTTTGCCCACTTCTCTCTTACCTTATCCATTTCAGTAACAGCAGTTCTAGACTTCCAATTACTCATATGGTCAATTTCCATATCGGAAATAACTACAAGAGTCTTAGGAATATCTTCTTTTTTCACATGATATTTCAAATAAGTGTTTAAAATTAAATCAAACACAGCAGTAAGGTTAGTATTTTCACATAGATTAGTTCTGTAAATTCGTTCAACCTTATCAACAAAGTCTATGCCCTCAGTTTTAATTAACTGTGGTCTACTTGAAAAGCTAATATACTGTCCAGCAAAAGGTCCAGTCATACGCTCTGCTGTATACAGACCCAAACTAATTGCAACATTAATAGGACGTCCATACATACTTCCAGACGTATCAATAACACACATCATAGAGCAATCTGCTCCGTCTAAATAATCAGGCAGATTTGCCCAATATTTATTAATAGCTGCTCGCTCTGTATTACTACCTTCAAAATCGCAATCCCAATAGGAGAAATGCTTAGTTACTTTTTCAACTACTTCATAAGGGTACAGAGCGGCTGCATTTACAGAAGTATTTTCATCAGTAATAGACTCTCTATACTTCTGTGCAATCATACCTGCTCTAGCAAAAGCATTACGATACTTCAGACCAGCCTTTGAAGGAATTTTATCAAACTCAATTTCATCCCAGCGTCCATTGGACATGAGGTTTTCAAGTACATTAATCTTTCTACGCAGGATACTAAGCATCTTACGATATTCCTTTGCAGAAATACCAAGATACTCTCTTACTTTCTTTGCCTTCTTTCTCGTTTCAAAACTAGACGTGTTTTCACTAGGCATCCACTTAGCAAGCAAGGAGATACCATTCTTTTCGCAAGACATATCAATAGTAAGCTGGTCTTTCACCAGCTGAAGTGCAGCATCCTCAAGAGGGGTATCAAGGAGACAAAAGAGGTCATCCCATCTACCATACTCTGGAACACGAATAAGGTTACGTGCGGCCGCCGCTCTATACATGCCAGGAGTCTGGGCCAACCACCGATAAATAACGCGGAAAAATCTGCGTTCACCCTGGCCGCCGCGAATGTCCCTTAAATAAAAAAGACACTTCATCGCAAGGTCAGCATCTTCCATAAAGGCATTGTTAAATAGCAGGATACAATCTTCATCTCTCCTGTTTCTATACGCACCACCAAAGGCAAACATATCATAAACCTTAGAGCCAGTGGACTTTAAGGCAATTCCCATGTTTTCAGTAAACTTATAATTAAACTGTACTTCCAATGCGGAAAGGAAAGTATTATCCATTTTCATTTCTCCTTTTATTTCTATTGTATAAGTATGGTATAGGATTCGAACCTATGAATACTGGGGTTGCAGCCCATTGTGTTAAACCAACTTCACCAACCATACATAGGTGACTAATGGGATTTGAACCCACACACTTTGGAACCACAATCCAACGCACTACCAATTATGCTATAGTCACAGTGGGCAGGGAAGGACTCGAACCTTCGGTGTTTCTTATGTAACGGGTTTACAGCCCGCCCTCATCGCCGCTAGAGTTACCTACCCATATTTGATGTTTGCCTTTACTTACGCATAAGTGTTTGCTGCTACCCACA
>ODAI010191557.1_pt1 | contig 12270 bp, 9 predicted proteins | sample 1539321 | NCBI WGS metagenome assembly ODAI01 (sample SAMN02144231, study PRJEB22623) | gut metagenome | biome: sheep rumen | host: Ovis aries | place: New Zealand
AGTCAGTTGAAACGGTCTCGGGATTGCAGTTTACGATAACTGTCTCGAAGCCGAGTTTTTTAAGTGCAAATGCAGCATGTACGCAGCAATAGTCGAATTCGATACCCTGACCGATACGGTTGGGACCGCCGCCGAGGATCATGACCTTCTTGGGATTATCGGTTGCCTTGCTTCTGTCTTCGATATTATAGCTTGAATAGTAATATGCGCTGTCCTTGGTTCCGCTTACGTGAACGCCTTCCCATCCTTCAACAACGCCTGCTGCCTCACGGGCATTTCTGATATCCTCTTCGGATACTTCGCAGATCTGTGAAAGATACTTATCTGAGAAGCCGTCCTTCTTGGCCTGGGTAAGCATTCCCGTCTCGGGAACCTTTCCCTTGGATGAAGCGATGATTGCTTCTTCTTCCTCTACAAGTTCCTTCATCTGTTCGATGAAGTACTTCTTGATCCTGGTCATCTCGTGAAGTTCATCAACACTGGCGCCCTTACGGAGAGCTTCATACATGATGAACTGTCTTTCGGAAGTGGGATTTACCAGTTCCTTCATAAGCTCTTCAAGGCTCATCTCGTGATAGTTCTTAACATATCCGAGACCGTATCTTCCCTTTTCAAGAGAACGGATAGCCTTCTGGAAAGCCTCCTTATAGGTCTTACCGATACTCATGACCTCTCCGACGGCTCTCATATGGGTTCCGAGGTGATCGGATACGCCCTTGAACTTTTCGAATGCCCATCTTGCGAACTTGATAACGATGTAATCGCCGTCGGGCTTGTAATTATCGAGAGTGCCGTACTTGCCGCACTCAATATCCTTAAGGTCGAGTCCGCAGGCAAGCATTGCAGAAACAAGGGCAATGGGGAATCCGGTTGCCTTGGATGCAAGTGCTGAAGATCTTGATGTACGGGGATTGATCTCTATAACGATTATACGGTCGGTCTTGGGATCATGTGCGAACTGGCAGTTACATCCTCCGATGACCTGTACCTTATCTACGATGCTGTATGCATACTTCTGAAGTCTGTCCTGAACTTCCTGTGAGATGGTGAGCATGGGTGCGGAGCAGAAGGAATCTCCGGTATGAACTCCCATGGGATCGATATTCTCGATGAAGCAGACAGTTATCATCTTGCCGGTTGAATCTCTTACAACTTCGAGCTCCAGCTCTTCCCAGCCGATGACCGATTCCTCGACACGGACCTGATGTACCAACGGAGCCTGAAGACCTCTTGCACAGACGGTCTTGAGTTCCTCTACATTATATACAAGTCCGCCGCCTGCACCGCCCATGGTGTATGCGGGTCTGAGAACAACGGGATATCCGAGCTTTGATGCTATCTCAACTGCCTCGTCCACTGAGTATGCAACCTGTGAACGTGCCATCTCGATACCAAGCTCATCCATGGTATTCTTGAACTCGATCCTGTCCTCGCCTCTTTCAATGGCATCAACCTGAACACCGATGACCTTTACATTGTACTTGTCGAGAACACCTGCCTGGGCAAGTTCGGAGCAGAGATTAAGTCCGGACTGTCCGCCAAGGTTGGGAAGAAGTGCATCAGGACGCTCTTTTTCGATGATCTGGGTGAGACGCTTTACATTAAGAGGCTCTATATATGTGACATCCGCCGTCTCCGTGTCTGTCATGATGGTAGCGGGATTGGAATTGACCAGGATTATCTCGTAACCGAGCTTTCTGAGCGCTTTACACGCCTGGGTTCCCGAATAATCGAACTCACAGGCCTGACCGATGATGATCGGACCCGATCCGATAATGAGGATTCGATGGATGTCTGTTCTTTTCATATTGAATCTTCCTTTCTAAGCTTTCAGGCTTATACCTGTTATTACTCTTCAATTTTATGCCCCCGATATATTACCACAAGGCATATTTTTACTTCAAGGACATTTTAGAGGCCTCAGTTTTTTCTTCATTTTAAGGATGTTCCGGCCCTCACTGTACTCATAGGAAAGCTCATCCATCGATCTCTTGGTAAGGAATATCCCGAGCCCTCCTATCTCACGTTCCGAGACCGGCAGTGTGATATCGGGATTTTCCCTGGAAAGAGGATCGTATCTGATCCCTCTGTCAATGAACGTAACGGTGATCTCCGACATTTCCTTATCCAGCCCGGCAATGATACAGACATCACCGCCTTCTTCACCGTAGGCATAGCTTGCTATATTTACAAATATCTCTTCAACCGCAAGATCTACCTGCATCCGGATCTTCATGGGGCACCCCGTCTCTTCAAGAAGGGCGCCGATCTGTGCGGAAACCTCAGGAAGCTTTTCCTTTACAGCCGGAATATTAAGCTGTATCTGACTGCCTTCATTCACTCTGTATGCTCCTATAAGGACTCCTTCTTCAAAAGAGCTATGGTCTCCACCTCTTTGGTCCAGGGGAACTGGTCCACGCATGCATATCTTGCCACGGCATATCCCGCATCAATCAGGGGACCCAGGTCTCTTTCAAGAGATGTGGGCTTACATGATATATATACTATATATTCAACACCATAATCCATGATCTTGGGAAGTGCCTTGGGATGTATCCCGTCCCTGGGAGGATCGAGGATTATTATGTCCGGCTTTCCGGTAAGATCATCCAGCACTTTAAGAACATCTCCGCAGATGAACTCACAGTTTGTGATGCCGTTAGCTTCTGCGTTAACCCTTGCCGCCTCCACGGCTTCGGGGATTATCTCGACCCCGTATACCCTCTCAGCAGCACGCGCTGCGATCTGTGCGATGGTGCCCGTTCCGCAGTACAGGTCGAATACTGTTCTGCCTTCCGCCCCTCCCCCGCATTCGGATACGTAATCTCTCACAAGGGTATACAGAACCTCTGCACTGTGCGTATTGGTCTGGAAAAAAGAGAAAGGTCCTATCCTGAAATCCATTCCGAGAAGCTTTTCATTTATGAAGTCCCGTCCGCAGAGAAGCTCTGTCCTGTCGGCTATTATCGCATCCGAAAGGGAATCGCATATGATATGGACAACACCTGCAAGGCTTCCATTATACTCAGCTGTCTGAAGTGCTGTGCAGTATTCCTTCAGAAGTCCTTCATCCTCATGCCCCCAGGCTTTGGCCGATGCGGTAACAGGACATACCAGTATCTCTCCGGTATAAGCGGCTTTTCTTACCATGAGATTGCGGAGATATCCGCTGTGGTCCTTCTTATGGTAGAAGGGAATATCCCTGTCCCTGAAAAAATCCCTTGTGATCACCAGGATCTTTCTAAAGTCCTCATCAACGATAAGACAGTCGCTCACATCCAGTATGTCATGGAAGGCGCCCCTTTTATGAAGTCCCACGTTGAGGGGCCCGTCTATGACCTCGTTACCGAATGAATATTCCATCTTGTTCCGGTATCCGTACATAACGGGTGAAGCCTTGATGCCGTCCCATTTGGGAGAATATCCGTATTTTTCCCCGCTCTTTTCAAGTCTTGATGCAAGGAGTCTTTGTATCTGCTCCCCTTTTAGTCTGAGCTCATCTTCCCCGCACATAGAAAGATATGCGCAACCTCCGCATTCGCCGAAGTGTGCGCATATCCTGCCTGTTTCAAGTGTGCTTTTCTCTGATACCTCAATAAGAGTGCCTTCAGCCCTCTCACCGTGACTTCTTCCGATACGAACGATAACCTTCTGTCCCGGAATGGCATTTTTAACTGTAACAATCCCCTCATCACACTTTACATGTGCTCTGCAGGGGTAATCACAGCTTTCTACCCATCCTTCGACAATCTGGCCTCTCTTCATGATCAGTTATCTGCTTCGTCAGCAAAAAAATCCTCGTCTTCAAAGTCATCGTCTTCAAACTCGTCATCAAAGTCCTCGAGATAATCGGGGCTGAAGTGACGATAAACGATATATCCTACGATACAGCCAATGGCAATGATGCCTACGATCGCAAGGATGACAAGTCCGATGTGTGACTTTCTCTCATCCTCTTCATCATCTGCAGCCTTAGCCATAAAGTTTCCGAGTCCTGCAGCAGCGGCAAGCTCAGCAACCTTTGCAGCCTGTGAACCGCCAAAATCCTTAAGCTGTTCAAGATCTATTCCGATCTTGTTCTTAAGAGCTTCCTTCTTACAGCAATTCTTGCAACTCATATATACCGCCTTTCCAATAACATATATGTTAATGAATCGTATCCGTACATTATTAACCAATAAAGTATATCATTCCTTGGCAAGTTTTGCAAAGGATGCATACATAACTTTTGTCCCATGGGCATCAAAGTCGACTGTCACTTTATAATCCCTGGGTTCCTTCACTATCGAAGTGACGGTTCCCGCTCCGAACTTAAAATGCCTTACCCTGTCGCCCACTGCATAGTCTATTGATGAAGGTGCCGCCGTCTTATCGGATCCCTTTTGAATTCCCAGTGATGCAAAGGATGTCCTTGGAAATACCGCCTTTGTGCTCTGCGGTGAATCTGTGCTCCGTTTTTCTTCCAAAGCCACACTTGAGTTTTTTCTTACAACCGGCTTTATATATGTGCTGCCGGGATAGGCGCCGCCCCGTCCAATGCTGCGGTCATCCTCATATTCATCCCGGAAGCTTTTCCTGCTCTTTGGAACATATCCGTCCAGATATTCCGAAGGAATCTCCTTTATGAACCTGCTCACAGGATTGAACTGGGTCTCTCCCCTCATCATCCTCGCCTTGGCTCCGGTCATGATGAGTTCCTTCTCGGCTCTTGTCATGCCCACATATGCAAGACGCCTTTCCTCTTCGATATCCTCCTCATCTCCCGATGAAAGAGACATATATCCGGGGAAAAGTCCGTCCTCCATTCCGGTCAGATATACCACAGGGAACTCCAGGCCCTTGGCGGAATGAAGAGTCATAAGCACAACTCTCTCAGATGTCATGTCGGTACTGTCAAGATCACTGACAAGTGCCACCTCTTCGAGGAAATCCGAAAGTCCCGCATCCGGTCTGCTCTCGGAAAACGATGCAGCCTTACTTACAAGTTCGTTAACATTTCCTATACGGTCCTCAGCCTTTTCCTCATCAAGATCCTTAAGGTATTCCTCGTAGCCCGTCATCTCTATTATCTGTGATATGAGCTCTCCAAGGGATGCATTGTCCCTGTATGCCCTGAGCACTCCGATAAGATCAGTGAATGCATTAACCTTTGAGGCAGTCTTTCCAAGTCCCGGAACATCCTGTGCCCTGCACATTGCGGCAAACAGAGACAGATCCCTGCTCTCAGCAAAGTCCTGTATCTTATCCAGTGTGGCATTGCCTATGGCTCTCTTGGGTACATTGACTATCCTTCTTACGGACAGATCATCCATCCCTGAATCAATGACCTTCAGATAAGCAAGTATATCCTTGATCTCGGCCCTGGAATAGAAATTGATGCCTCCCACAACATTATAAGGAATGCCCGCCATGATCAGGCGCTCTTCTATAAGTCTTGACTGTGCATTTGTCCTGTATAATACCGCACAGCTTCCGAAACCGCATATGCCCATTCTGTTATGTCTCTTTATATCAGACACAACAAACTCAGCTTCTTCAAAGGCTGTGTCGAACTGGTTAAAGGACGGCTTCTTTCCTTCTCCGTTTTCAGTCCAGAGCCTCTTTTCCTTACGGCCGTGATTGTTGGCTATAACGGAGTTCGCAGCATCGAGTATGTACTGCGTGGAACGGTAATTCTGCTCAAGCTTGATGACTGTAGCTTCAGGATAGTGCTCTTCAAAATCCAGTATATTCCTGATATTGGCTCCCCTGAACCTGTAGATTGACTGGTCATCGTCACCCACAACACAGAGATTCCTGTATTTGTCCGCAAGAAGTCTTATCAGTTCGAACTGGGCAGTATTGGTATCCTGATACTCATCCACCAGGATATACTTAAACCTCTCACGGTATTTTTCAAGCACCTCGGGAAATTCCCTGAAGAGCCTTACGGTCAGCATGATGATATCGTCAAAATCCACCGCATTATTTTTGACCAGGGTCTCCTGATACTCTCTGTAGCACCTTGTAAAAACCGTCTTGGTAAAATCATTCAGTACGTACCTCTCATACTCCGATGCATCCATGAGCTCGTTCTTGGCGGAGGATATCTCTGAAAGGATGGTCCTCTCCTTATACCTCTTGGTATCTATGTTAAGGCGCTTGCATACATTCTTCATCACTGTCTTCTGATCATCGGTATCATAGACAGTGAATCTTTCATCGTAACCGAGAAGATCTATATCCGACCTGAGGATCCTCATGCACGCAGAATGAAAGGTGGATACCCACATCCTGTCCGCAGTCTCCCCTACTATGCTCCTGACCCTCTCCTTCATCTCTCCGGCTGCTTTATTGGTAAAGGTCACTGCAAGGATATTGTAGGGATTAACATGCCTTTCGGATATCAGATAAGCTATGCGGTGTGTCAGGGTCCTGGTCTTGCCGGAGCCTGCTCCCGCAAGTATAAGAAGCGGACCGTCCGGAGCGATAACCGCCTCTTCCTGTTTGGGATTAAGTCCATATATTCCCATCAGACACTCTCCTTAATAGCACAGAAATTCCAAACCTTGATATTGAACTCAGTTACCTGGGATCCGCAATAAGGGCATACCTTGATGCCGAGACTCGATATGGCTCCTCCGCAGTTGGGGCAGTTAAGGGCATGTCCCGCAGCCGCGATATTCTCGATCTTGTCCGAATCCTGAATGTAGCACAGATCCATTGAATATCTGGTCTGTACAAGGGAATCCTTACTTCCCTTTATAACCTTTCCCTCCTGCTCGGCCCAGAACTTGTACTGGACAGCCGACTGGAATCTCACCACGCATCTTCCGGGGAATTTATTATATGTATTGAGCACGGTATTATGAATCTTGATACCCTCGTAATGCTCCTTTATCTCACGCAGGTTCAGATCGTTAAGCCTTAAGAAAAGTGCTTCCTTGAGCTCTTCGTTTCCATCCTGAAGCATGGAGGCATCACCGGTATCCAGAGCCATGAGATATTCCTTAAGACAGTTCTCGGCTCTTGCCTTCATCTCACTCACATTGAACTCGGGAAAATCCCTTGCGATCTTGGGTGCATATATGGATGAACCGTCGGATGTGGATCTGGGGGTCTGCATATACTCCTGCTCTGTCCTCTTAAGATTGGATAACAGATCGGAATTCCCATACATGTCCATTGATATCTGACGGGCTTTATTTCTTATCTTGAAAAAGATCACAGCTCCGGCGATCATCACCGCAGCAAGAAGAAGCAGAAAAATGATGGAAAAGATCATCGGTATATAAGCCATTGGTATCCTTTCAAAAAGCCCGTCCCCGATGCAGGGGACGGGCTTCAAAATAACCTGTTTATGGATTACTGCTTGATGTCATTGGCATCAAAGGGATCTCCGCACTGAGGGCAGAACTTGGGAGGATTAGCAGGATCCTCGGGCTCAAAGCCGCACTTGTCGCACTTGTAAAGAGGTGCGCCTGCAGGTCTCTTGGATCCGCAGTTGTTGCAGAAGTTACCCTGGTTAACGGTTCCGCATGAGCATGTCCAGCCTGCATCTGAAGGCTTGGGTTTTCCGCATGCGCCGCAGAACTTGCCGGTGTTGCCTGTAGCTCCGCATGAGCAAGTCCAGCCGTTTACGGGAGCTGCTGCTCCTGCCATAACGCCGCCCTGCATAGGCTGCTGCTGATACATGTTCTGTGCGGGCTGCTGGTACATATTCTGCTGAGCGCCCATCTGATACATGCCTGCTGCCTGCTGTCCGCCCATCATGCTTGCCATGTTCATTCCTGCGAATGCCATCATGGGGCCGGTGGAGGTGTTCTTTGCAGCTGCTTCCATAGCATTGACGGTTCCGAGAGTCATAGCTGCAGCGCCCATGTTGGGATCTCTGTAGACTGCTCTCTCCTGAGCGTCCTTAAGTCTCTTCTCATCCTCTTCGTTAGCCTTGACGGAGTTGATGGAGATGGAAGCAATGTTGATACCTCTGAGGTCTCCCCACTGAGAGGAAAGCTCCTCGTTAAGGATATTGCAGAGCTCGGTGGTATGAGCAACGAGCTGATCGTACTCGATACGCTGAGCTGAAATCTTGGCAAATGCAGGCTGAAGTGCGCTGCAGAGCTCTGACTTCATGATGGATGCAAGATTATCCTTGGTGTAGTCGCCGGTAACATTGCCGGATACATGCTTATAGAAAAGAAGGGGATCGACGATCTTGAAGGAGTACTCACCGTTAGCCTTGATGTTGACGGTAAGCTTCATTCCGAGATCGGGATCGACAATCTTGAAGGGAACGGTCTGAGGGGTTCCCCACTTGTTCTGAAGGATCTCCTTGGTATTGATGAAGTATACTCTCTGATCCTTACCGGTGTTGCCACCCATTGCGATCCTCTTGCCTATGGTCTTGAAGGTGTTGAGAATGTTCTCACCCAGCTTTCCGTAGAAAAGAGAAGGCTCTGATGACTGGTCATAAATGAACTCACCGGGCTCTGCACAGAAGTCAACAACCTGACCCTGATCAACGATCAGCATGCACTGTCCTTCATTGACTGCTATCTTGGAGCCGTTTGAAATGATGTTGTCATTTCCCTTGGTATTCTGATTTCTGGAGCCGTTTGTCCTGACCTGTCCCTTTGTAAGAAGAACATCGTTAGACATTGAATCGCAGTAGAAAAACTCAAGCCACTGATCGGCCATTGTTCCGCCTGCCGCAGCTAAAGCCGCACTGATAAGACCCATATTCCGTACCCTCCTAAAAATTATTCATATGGCTGTATTTATGCTTGGACCGTGGTTCTCACACATCCTCCGCAAACAATAAAAGTATACACAAAAACCTGCGTTCTTGCAAGAATGTACGAAGGTCCATGTGTAATAAAAGTGTAAATCACCGGATAAAAAAGATGCAGCCCTCATCAGGCTGCATCTTAAATATCATATATTCTCCTGCTTCAGTTACGCATACTGTCGTATCAGGATTTATTTTTCATCCGGATCCTCACTGAGGAACTGCTCTTCAGCCATATCATCTATCATGTGCTCGATGATGGTCTTCTTGAGATAGATGTCATATCCAAGCTGACAGATAAAAGCGAATTTCCTGAGATATTCCCTCATATCGTCCGGAGCATCGGTAAAGCCTCTCTCGATCTTCTCCATCTTCTCATCCAGATCCTTCTTAAGCTTTCCTCTCGCGCCCTTGCCCGCGGAGATCATCTCGGCATAAAGCTTCTCAACAGAGTAGGAACTGCCCAGGCTCTCATTGGAAAGCGGTGACAGGAGGGTCTGTATATCTCCTATCGAAAGGAATGACTTGAAGTAGAATATAAAGAGAAGTTCGAGCATATGCTCTCTTGAATACTTCTTCTTAAGAGGCGGATGGATAAGATGGTTCTTCGCATAATTATTGATCATGGTCTTGGTAAGAACCTTATCCTTCGAAGGCTTTCTGACAAGTCCCGACAGCTTCCTGTCCATCAGAGTGGTCAGCTGATCCATGTAGAGTTCCATGGCAGGAAATTCATCTGGAGATATGGTATTTATGGACTTAAGATTATCTATTGCTCTTTCTACTGTACTGTGAAAGGATTCTTCACTCATATTAACTCCGGTGATATTATATTTCGGATTGCAGCATCACATTCCGGTATCCGCTTATCTTTGTATTATATAGTTTCAAAAACCACATGGCAAGATTTTTAATCCGTCCCGGGATCATGCATGCACCCCGCCGCACGCAAAGCCCCCGGATAAAAGCGCACCTGCTTTATGACAAGCACAAAGCGCATATCCTGCGGAAAATGCATCACCCGATTCCGAAAAAGTATAGTTAATAAGTCTGCTATGTGATATTATAATCCGCTGGGAAATAAGAAGAACCGGAGTAAATTACCGATGAAAAAAGTATTAAAGCTGATAAAAAAAGATCCAATGCTCCCGGTATCGCTGCTTGCCGCACTGATATCGCTGCTCATAACGCCTCCCACAAAGGAACTGCTTACCGCCATCGACTGGCATACCCTGGGCATACTTTTCATGATGCTTACGGTACTGGAGGGCTTCAAACAGGAGAACCTGTTCAGGCCTCTTCTCAAGCTGGGATCCGGACTTACAACCATGGTCACGCTCTCACTCTTTCTTGTGTTCGGTGTTTTTTTCACATCGATGTTCGTGACCAATGATGTATCTCTTATAATATTCGTGCCTCTGACAATACTCCTTTTCAGGAGCGTAAAGCGTGAAGAATGCATACTTCCCATCATCTCCATGGAGAATATCGCCGCAATAAGAGGCTCGCTCCTTATGCCCTTCGGAAGTCCGCAGAACCTGTTTCTCTTCAATAAGTCCGGAGTATCCGCGGCGAGGTTCATCCTTCACATGTCTCCCCTGTGCATCAGCTCTGCCGTACTGCTGATAATATTCATCCTTGTCTTCTACAGAAGGGAAAAAGGAAAGAAGATCGAATTCAAACTCGACTTAAAGCCCTGGGATAATGAAGGCAGAGCAAAACGCATCACCTATATCGCACTCTTTTGCATGATACTTTTTGTCATAGTATCCAGAACGTCCCTCTGGCCTGCAGCGGTACTCATCGTGCTCATATCAGTGCTTGCAGTCAACAGAAGGCTCTTAAAGAGCGTGGATTATGTACTTCTGGTGACATTCTTCTGCTTCTTCGTTTTTTCATCATCCATAACCGCAAATCCTGCCATCGGTTCATTTCTCCAGAGGACCGTTACGGGGCATGAATACATATCAGTGATACTTGTAAGCCAGGTTATATCCAATGTTCCCGCATCAATAGTACTCTATCCCTTCACGGAGAATTTTGCCGGACTCATATACGGCGCCGACACGGCCGGCCTCTGCTCGCTCATAGGATCCCTTGCCTCTGTCATCAACTACCGTATCTATGTCAGGGAATATCCCGGAAAAGGCAGTGATTTCATAAGGGTATTCACTCTGGTCAGCTGGATATTCTTCCTGATAGTCGTCATACCCGGATATCTTCTCAGCAGCTGGAGTTTCTTCTGAGTACGGATGATACTTTACTTTCATTTGTTAAAGTGCTAAAATATCAACTTGTGAAAGCAAGCAAAACTCCCCAAAGGAGAAAAGGATAATGAACGAGAAATTAAAATCCGAATCGGTAGATCAGCTTTTTAAGGGAATACTTCAGCTTCAGACAGTTGATGAATGCTATTCCTTCTTCGAGGATCTGTGCACCATAGGAGAGCTTGTAAGTATGTCACAGAGATTCGAGGTTGCCAAGATGCTCAAGGAGGGACAGACCTATCTTGCAATCTCCGCCAAGACCGGAGCATCCACCGCCACCATCAGCAGAGTCAACCGGAGCCTCACCTACGGTAATGACGGTTACGATATAGTACTCGGAAGGATGAAGGACGAGGACTGACAGGACCGTATCATCTGACATGCGCGTACAACAAAAGCCGGATCCCGCAGGACCCGGCTTTTTGATATTCTGTAATGCTCTTACGAAGATCAGGCTACATCATTCTCATTCCTGACGCCGGCCTCAGCGTCAACACTGTTCTGAAGCGTGGTCTGTGCGATGGCTGCAAGTGCTTCCTTGGTATAGAAGCCCTGATGAGATGTGATCATAACATTGGGGAATGAAAGTAGTCTTGCTGTCACCGAATGAGCCATGATCTCATCCGAGAAGTCCTGATATACATTACCGGTCTCCTCCTCATACACATCAAGACCTACTCCGAGGAACTTGTTCATGCGGATACCTTCGATGAGCTCATTGGTATCTATGAGTCCGCCTCTTGATGTATTGATGAGGATAACTCCGTCCTTCATCTTCTTGATGGACTCAAGATTGATCATATGATATGTGGAATCCATAAGCGGACAATGGAGAGATATTAGATCGCTCTGTTCAAGAAGTTCATCGAGGGACACATACTCCACAAAGTCAGAAAGAGTGGGATTGGGATAAACATCATATGCGATGACTCTCATTCCGAAGCCTCTGCAGATCCTTGCCATTGCAGCTCCGATCTTGCCTGTTGCAACTATTCCTGCGGTCTTGCCGTAGAAGTTCACACCGCGGAGTCCCTTTAATGTGAAGTCGTTCTCACGGACTTTATTATATGCCTTATACAGTCTTCTGTTGACCGCAAGAGCAAGTCCCATTGCAAGCTCTGCAACCGACTCGGGAGAATAGCCGGGAACTCTCTTTACCATGATGCCCAGCTCCTTAGCCTTCTCGGTGTCGACATTATTGAATCCGGCGCATCTCATAAGTACACACTTAACGCC
>ODAI011703635.1_pt1 | contig 12270 bp, 12 predicted proteins | sample 1539321 | NCBI WGS metagenome assembly ODAI01 (sample SAMN02144231, study PRJEB22623) | gut metagenome | biome: sheep rumen | host: Ovis aries | place: New Zealand
GGATTCCTGCGCCTGCTTCTTGGTACCCACGAACAGGATGCTGCCGCCGTCCGCGACGATGTCCGCCACGGCCTTGTAGGCGGTGTCCACCATGCCGACCGTCTTCTGCAGGTCGATGATGTGGATGCCGTTGCGCTCCGGGTAGATGTACGGTGCCATTTTGGGGTTCCATCTTCTGGTCTGGTGGCCGAAATGCACACCGGCTTCCAGAAGCTGCTTCATGGATACAACTGCCATTTTTCTTCTCCTTTTTTGTTTTTCCTCCGGATGCCTCATCCCCTCCGCCAAGCCTCACCGGCCACATGGGGAAAGTCAGCATCCGTGTGAATTGCCGATACATAATAGCAGAAAGGCCTGCAAAAAGCAAGCCTTTTTTCTGCAGATATCTGAAGTTTTTCTGCCTTCCCGGAGGGGCTGTTTTTGTCCATTCTGCCGAGGCTGTTTCGGCAGCTGCCAATTCCTGTCCGTGCCCTTTTCTCCTGCTACAGGCGGCTGACACGCAGCGCCCGTATGGCGTTGAGAACCGCCAGCACCATGACGCCCACATCCGCAAAGATTGCCGCCCACATGTCCGCGATCCCGAGCGCACCGAGCACCAGGCAGCCCAGCTTGACCGCCAGAGCGAAGACGATGTTCTCATAGACAATGCGGATGCATTTGCGGGAAATCCGGATTCCTTTGGCAATCTTCATCGGGTCGTCGTCCATCAGCACCACGTCTGCCGCCTCAATGGCCGCATCCGATCCCAGCGCCCCCATTGCAATCCCGATATCCGCCCGTGAGAGCACCGGAGCGTCGTTGATTCCATCCCCGACGAACGCCAGCCTGTCCCTCTCATCGCTTCTCTCCGCCATGAGCTTCTCCAGTTCGTCCACCTTGTCTCCGGGGAGCAGTTCAGCTCGGAACTCGTCAATTCCCAGCTTTCCGGCTGTGGCTGCGGCAGCCTTCCGGTTATCGCCGGTCAGCATGACCGTCCGGCGCACTCCCGCACGCTTCAGTGCGCGGATGGCTTCCGAAGCATCTGCCTTCTCTCTGTCCGAAATGACGATGTGACCCTCATAGTTCCCGTCAATCGCCACATGGATGACGGTGCCGGCGCTGTGGCATTCCGTCGCGTCCAGTCCCAGGCGCTTCATCAGCTTTTCGTTTCCCGCGGCCACTTCCCGCCCGTCAACTCTGCCGATGATGCCCTCTCCGCTGTACTCACAGATGTCGGACACTCTGCCGCGCTCCGGCTCCGCTCCGTATGCCCGCTGCAGGCTTCTGCTGATGGGATGGGAGGAGGCGCATTCGGCATGCGCGGCATATTCCAGCACCTTTCCCGCCTCCATGGTGTTGTGGTGGACACCGTTGACTTCAAAGCTCCCCTCCGTCAGCGTCCCCGTCTTGTCAAAGACAACGGTCTTCACTCTCGAGAGTGTCTCCAGATAATTGGACCCCTTGATCAGGATCCCCTCATGGCTGGCGCCGCCCACGCCAGCGAAGAAACGGCGCGGAATGCTGATCACCAGCGCGCAGGGGCAGCTGATGACCAGAAGGCTCAGCGCCGGGTAGAGCCAGACATGCCAGCCGGCCGGCATGTTCAGGAAAAGCGTCCGCGCAAGGGGCGGAAGAAGTGCGAGTGCCAGAGCGCTGTATACGACAGCCGGCGTGTAAACTCGGGCAAAGCGAGAAATGAACTCCTCCGAGCGGGATTTTCTGGAGCTGGCGTCCTCCACCAGCTCCAGGATTCTGGAAACTGTCGACTCACCGAATTCCTTCTCTGTGCGGATCTTCAGCACACCGCTGAGGTTGATGCATCCGCTGAGGACCTCGTCTCCGGGTTCGCATTCCCGCGGCAGGCTTTCGCCGGTCAGAGCGGAGGTGTTCAGACTGGAGACGCCCTCTGTCACCCGTCCGTCGATGGGCACCTTCTCCCCCGGCTGGACAACAATGACCGGACCGATCTCCACCTCGTCCGGGTCCACCTGTTCCAGTCTCCCGTCGACTTCGATGTTGGCATAGTCCGGGCGGATATCCATGAGCTCGGTGATGTTGCGCCTGCTTCTGCCGACCGCATAGCTCTGGAAGAGCTCGCCGATCTGGTAGAACAGCATCACGGCGACCGCCTCGTTATAGTCTCCGCTCTTTTCATAGACCGCAAGCCCGATGGCTCCCAGCGTCGCCACCGTCATCAGGAAGCACTCGTCGAAGGGTCTGCGGTTCAGGATGCCCTTCCAGGCCTTCCTCAGGATATCGTATCCTACCGTGAGATACGATGCCAGATATCCGAGGGCGGCAACAGCCTTCGGCAGAGACAGGACATTCAGCAGAATCAGGATCCCCGCAGATATCAGGATCCTGATCAGCATTTTTTTCTGCTTCTTTGACATGTCAGAGCTCAATCTCGCAGTCGGGCTCCACCTTCCTGCAGGCCTTCAGCACTTCCTTCATCACGTTCTTCGCATCAGCGCCTTCCTCAAACTCCACCGTCATCTTCTGTGTCATGAAGTTCACTGTCGCCTTTGCCACCCCCGGAATCTTCCCTGCGGTTTCCTCCATCAGATTGGCGCAGTTGGCGCAGTCAACTTCGATCTTATAGGTCTTCTTCATATCGTCCGGCTCCTCTCAGACAGTTGAAATGATTAAACACTTGTTTATCTGTTCTGAGTGGAGTATAATGAAAGACCGAAGAAAAAGCAAGCGATTCCGCCATTTCTTCCCATTTGGGAGAAAAGTACTTCTATTTGGAACATTGGAGGTCACATGGAGCTTCCCCACCGTCATCCCGATCAGACCGATCCCCTCTTTCTCAGCCAGGCTCTCGCCGCCGTGAACGGCTTTGAGTCGGTGTCCGATCTGTTTGCGCAGATGAGCGACCCCAGCAGAATCAGGATCTTCTGGATGCTCTGTCACTGCGAGGAATGCGTCGTCAACATCGCCGCCATGCTGGGCATGTCCAGCCCGGCCGTCTCCCACCATCTGCGTTCTCTCCGGGACACCGGGCTGATTGTCGGCCGCCGGGAGGGCCGCGAGGTCTTCTATCGCGCAGCGGAATCGGAATCCGCCGCACTCTTGCATCATATGATCGAAGAGGTGATGTCCATCACCTGTCCGGAGGACGGTCAGCGTCTCTCTGACTGCCGGGCCGACCAGCTGGAGACCGTGCAGCAGGTTCACGACTATCTGGTAGAGCATCTCAGCGAGCGGGTCACCATTGAGACGCTCGCTCACGACTTCCATATGAACCCGACCACGCTGAAGTCCGTGTTCAAATCCGTCTACGGCAATTCTCTCGCCGCCCACATCCGGGAGCACCGCATGGAGCGGGCCGCAGATCTCCTGGCGAGGACCGACCTCAGCATCCTGGAAATTGCGCAGCAGGTCGGCTACGACAGCCAGAGCAAATTCAGCTCGGCGTTTCGAGAGTTATACGGCGATCTCCCGACAGAATACCGTAAAAAGCACCGCCTGCACCTGAGCGACAAAAAACCGGAGGGAAACTGAACTGATATGCTCCCTCCGGGCTTTTTTATCTCTTTACCATCAGGCCGTGCTCTGCCATCAGGCCGTCAGATGCTCGCCAATTTTATAGACGTCACCCGCGCCGACCGTGAGAATGATGTCGCCGGGTTCCGCGGTTTCACGCAGCGCTTTCTCCAATTCCTCAAAGGTCGGGAAGAATCTCGCTCCCTCCACCTGTTGCGCCAGGGCCTCAGAGGAGATTCCGATGGTGTTCTGCTCACGGGCAGCATAGATCTCCGCCAGGAAGACCAGATCCGGCCGCTTCAGCTGGCTGACAAAATCCTGAAACAGCGCCGCTGTGCGGGAATAGGTATGGGGTTGAAAAACCAGGATCGTGCGCCTGTAATTGAGCTTCTCTACCGTGTCCAGAAGGCACTTCAGCTCTCCCGGGTGGTGGGCGTAGTCGTCATAGACATCCGCGCCGTTATACTTACCCTTGAATTCAAACCGTCTCCCGGCTCCGTTGAAGCCAGCCAGGCCGTACTTCACGGCATTGGGTCTGATGCCCAGACAGATGGCCGCCGCCGTCGCCGCCAGAGCATTCTTCACATTGTGCTCACCCGGCACATGCAGCGTCACACTGGTGAATCGGCGTCCGTTGTATATAATGTCAAACTGAGAATTGGCCCCGATGTATTCTATATTCTCCGCGTGTACGTCCGCCCGGGAATCCAGCCCGAAGGTGATCATCTTGCGCTTTAGGCCAAGCATGGTCTGCATCGTGTTCCGGTCATCGTAGTTGACGACGACATAGCCGTCCTGAGGCACTCTCTCCGCGAAGGCGCGGAAGGATTTCTCCACATCGTTCAGATCCTTGAAGAAGTCCAGGTGGTCGGCTTCAATGTTCAGGATCACCGCAACCGTCGGGTAGAAGGACAGAAAAGAATTATAGTATTCACAGGCTTCCATCACAATGACGTTCCCGTGTCCTACCCGGTGGCCGGCGTTCAGCAGTGGAAGCGTACCGCCGATCATAACCGTTGGATCCTTCTCCGCAGCCATCAGGATATGGGTACACATGGAGGTTGTGGTTGTCTTGCCATGGGTCCCGGAGATGCACAGGGCATTGCTGTAATCCCTGGAGATTGCCCCCCATGCCTCGGTCCGCTCAAATACCGGGATATGGAGCTCCCTCGCCCGGACGATCTCAGGATTCTCGTCCCGGACTGCCGCCGTGCGGACCACGAAGTCGAATTCTTCCGTAATATTCTCAGCGTGATGGCCGATATTGACCGGGATATTCTTTTCCATCAGGGCCATGACATTGCCGCTCCGGGTGGAATCCGAGCCGTGGATATCCAGTCCCATGCCGAGGAGCACCTCCGCCAGAGAGGACATTGACACGCCGCCGATCCCGATCAGGTAACCCTTTCTTCCGGGTGACATATAATTAGAGAAATCTGCCATTCCAAATCTCCGTTAATAAAAAATCTGTTGAGTTTCAGGCATGCGGATGATAGAATACCATTATCCGCAACGCTGTGGTATTATACCCCCCCGTGCCTATGATTGCAAGTTTTTTCGGAGGTGCTGCTCATGGACAGCTGGGAACTTCTGAAGAATGAGTGTTCCGCCTGCCGCGCCTGCGGTCTCTGTGAAGGCCGGCATCAGCTGGTCTTCGGCGTCGGGAACGAACAAGCAGAGCTCATGCTGGTGGGAGAGGGTCCCGGAGAGCAGGAAGATCTGCAGGGCGTCCCCTTCGTCGGCCCAGCCGGGAAACTTCTCGACGACATGCTGGAGATCATTGATCTGGACCGCAGCCAGGTTTATATCGCAAATACCGTCAAGTGCCGCCCGCCGCACAACCGCGACCCGCGTCCGGAGGAGACGGCCGCCTGCCGGCATTGGCTGGACCGGCAGATTGCGCTCACCGACCCGAAGCTGATCGTCTGTCTCGGGCGCATCGCCGCCATGGCCCTGATCCGTCCTGACTTCCGGATCACGCGGGAACACGGGAAGTGGTTTCAGCTCGGAGAGCGCCGCTTTCTGGCGACCTTCCATCCCTCCGCGCTGCTGCGCGACCCGTCCAGGCGTCCCGAGGCCTTCATGGATCTGCGGGAGATCCGGAGTGCGATGCGGACGCTGTGAATCTGCCGATCCGGTCTGGCATCATCCGAATTCTCAGACAGGCAGGCCTTTCAGCTCACCCCATCTCTGCGGGCCCGTCTGTTTCTTCAGTTTGTTGAAAGCGAGGTACTTCTGTGTGTATATCATTCTGATCCTCACGCTGGTCTCCGTTGCGGCAGGCGGTCTCCTGTTCTTCCTTGGAAAGGTGGGGCTGCTTGCGGCGCTTCTGATCGCCTTTGGTGTATATATTCTGCTCCACCTGCTGTTTCTTGTTTTTATCTGGTTTGACGTGCAGAGGATCCCGACCGACAGGCCCATTGAGCGGCAGGATCCCGTCTGTCGGGTCTGCTGCGGTCCTTTTATCTCCGTTGTGAACTGCTACGCACATGTGCGCCCCGTTGTCACCGGCCTGGAGAAGTTGCCGAAAACCGGGCGTTTTCTCTTTGTCAGTAATCACCGCTCCGCCTTCGACCCGCTGGTGGTCATGGACCGACTTCGGGACTATAACATCTCCTTCATCTCCAAGCCATCCAACCTGCAGCTGCCCATTGTCGGGAGAGGCGCCTATGGAATCGGCTTTCTTCCGATTGACCGTGAGAACAACCGGAATGCGCTGAAAACCATCCTCACTGCGGCGGATTATCTAAAAAAGGACATCTGCAGCATGGCCATCTATCCCGAGGGTACCCGTAGCAGGACCGGTGAGCTCCTCCCCTTCCACGCAGGCAGCCTGAAGATCGCCCAGAAGGCTCAGGTACCCATCGTGGTTGCGGCTGTGCACGGCTCGGAGAATGTGAAGCGCTACCGTCTTTTCTCTCGGACGGACGTCTGTCTCGACATCCTTAATGTGATCTCCGCCGACGAGGTCTGCGAAAGCAAAACGGATGCGCTCTCCGAGCGGATCCGCGGCATGATCGCCTCGCACTTGGAAATGGCGGACCCGAAGAGCGAAGAGGAGGCGTAGGCAATGGAGAAAACCGCGCTCGTAACCGGCTCCTCCAGAGGGATCGGCGCCGCCACCGCCGCTCTTCTGGCGCGGGAGGGCTGGGCCGTCTGCATCAACTATCTCCAGCGGCAGGACAAGGCAGAAGCGCTGGTCCGTCAGCTCCGTGAGGAGGGCTGCACCGTCATGTGCCGGCAGGCGGATGTCTCCGACAGGACGCAGGTTGACCGGATGGTGCGCGCTGTCGAAAAAGAACTGGGACATGTCACGCTTCTGGTAAACAACGCCGGCATCGCGCGACAGCAGCAGTTTCAGGATGTGGATCCTGAAACCTGGCACAGGATACTCTCCGTCAATCTCGGGGGCTGCTTTCACTGCAGTCAGGCGGTAATAGGCCCCATGCTCCGCGCGCACAGCGGATGTATTGTGAACATCAGCTCCATCTGGGGCAGTCACGGCGCCTCCTGCGAGAGCGTCTATTCCGCCTCGAAGCACGCGATCATCGGCCTGACCAGGTCTCTGGCGGCGGAGTTCGGCCCCAGCGGGATCCGCGTCAACTGCGTCGCCCCGGGCGTGATCGAGACAGACATGATCCAAGCCCTCGGGGAAGAGACGCTGGATTCCCTCCGGCAGGAGATGCCAATGGGCCGCTTCGGGACTCCTGAGGAAGTTGCCCGCTCCGTGCTGCATCTCGCAACAGCGGAATATATCACCGGACAGGTCCTGACCGTAGACGGCGGATTTCTGTTCTGACAGAGGAGGTATAAGCCATATGAGAATGACAGATCTGATCGCGAAAAAGCGCGACGGATTCCCACTAAGCACTGAGGAAATCGACTTCATGATCCGCGGTTATACTGACGGATCCGTCCCTGACTATCAGATGTCCGCCATGTGCATGGCAATTCTGCTCCGCGGCATGGACGACCGGGAAGTGCTTGACCTCACCATGGCCATGATGCACTCCGGAGAAGTGCTCGACCTCAGTCCGATCCGGGGCGTCAAGGCCGATAAGCATTCCACCGGCGGCGTCGGGGACAAGACCAGTCTGGTCCTGTGCCCGATGGTGGCCGCCTGCGGACTGAAGGTCGCCAAGATGTCCGGGCGGGGCCTCGGACACACCGGCGGCACCATCGACAAGCTCGAGAGTATCCCGGGCTTTTCTACCGCGCTCACTGAAGAGCAGTTCTTTGACAACGTGAACCGCCATGGCATCGCCATCATGGGTCAGACCGCGGATCTCGCCCCCGCTGACAAGAAGCTCTATGCTCTGAGAGACGTCACCGGCACAGTGCCCTCCATCCCCCTGATTGTCAGCTCCATCATGTCCAAGAAGCTCGCCTCCGGAGCTGATGTGATCGTCCTGGATGTGAAGTGCGGAGACGGTTCATTCATGAAGACCCCTGAGCAGGCGGAGGAGCTGGCACGGAATCTGACCCGCATCGGGAGGCTTGCCGGGAAGAAATGCGCCGCCATCATCACCGACATGGACCAGCCCCTCGGCTTTGCGGTCGGCAACGCTCTGGAGGTGGAGGAGGCCGTAAATGTCCTGCGCGATGAGGAAGAGGGTGACCTTCTCAAGCTCTGCCTCGTCCTTGGCAGCTGCATGCTGACAGAAGCCGGATTTACGTCCACCTGGGAAGAGGCGGAGCATATGCTTCTAGATGCCGTCCGCTCAGGCCGCGCCCTCGACAAGCTCGCCGAGATGGTGGATGCCCAGGGCGGCGATCCGGAGGCAGTCAGGCATCCGGAGCTTCTCCCCCACGCACCCGTCACGCTGGACGTCCCCGCCTCCCGCGCCGGATATATCAGCCGAATTCACGCGGAACAAGTAGGTCTGGTGAGCATGAAGCTCGGCGGTGGACGCGCGACGAAGGAGGATGTGATTGACCCGGCTGTCGGCGTTGTCCTCCACAGGAAGCTGGGTGATCCCGTCAAAACCGGTGAATCCCTCGCAACTGTCCACGCTTCTGACGAAGAGCGGGCCAGAGAGGCCGTCCGTCAGCTGCAGAGCTGTTTCGAGTTCAGCGACGCTCCGGTCTCACGGCCTCCTTTCATCCGGAAGATCATCCGTGAATAACAGACCAGGTTGCGGCGACCGCAGGGTGATTCTCTCAAGGATCCAGCAGTTTCGGTATAGCTCCTTGTTTTCTCCTGTACACAGCATACAGAAGTTCTACAACACAGCAGCTCACCCATCCCACCGGATATCCCAGGCCTACTAATAGCGGTGTATTCCTGACATAGCGCGTCACCAGGAACAGATAAATCTGCCGCAGACCTACAAAAGTGGAGAGCATGATGATCATCGGCCCTTTGGAATCTCCCTTCCCGCGCAGGGCACCCGCCAGTACATGGTTGATGCAGTTGAATACCAGGAAGAATACATTGGCATGCAGGAACAGCGCCCCATAGGTGATGACTTCCTCATCCGGTGAGAAGAGCCTTACTGCTTCCGGCGCAAACACATACAGCAACGCGGCGATTGCCGCCGTGATTCCTCCCGACAACAGCAGCGCAGCAGCCGTACCCCGGTTGCTGCGCTGTGTGTTTCCCGCGCCGGAGTTCTGACTTACAAAGGTAGTAGCGGCCATTGCCATGCTCTGCATCGGGAGCAGGATGAACTGATCCAGCTTGTTGTAACTGCTCCATCCAGCCATGACTCCGGAGCCAAACACATTGATGTAGCCCTGAACAAAGATGTTGGAGACGGACGTCACGATGGCCTGCAGCGCAGCGGGCATTCCGACGGAGAAGATCTTCCTCAGAATACCGGAATCGATATACAGTTCCCTCCAACTCATGCGGTAGATCTCCTGACTGCAGCACAGAAGCCGGAGAATCAGCGCTGCGGAGACAAACTGGGAGAGAATGGTCGCAATGGCAGCCCCGGCAATTCCCGCTTTCAGTACCAGCACGAAGAACAGATCCAGAACGATATTCAGCACACTGGTCAGTACAAGAAAATACAGCGGCCTGGTAGAATCGCCCACAGCTCGAAGGATGCCGCTGCCCATGTTGTAGATCAGCAGGCCGGAGATGCCCCCATTGTAGATTCTCAGATAGAGCGTCGCATCCCGGAAGACATCCTCCGGCGTATTCATCAGTCTCAGCATGGGCCGCACAGCCGCTACGCCCAGAACGGAAAGAAGCGCGCTTAAGGCGAAGGTAGCTGCCATCGTTGTGTGGACAGCACGGTGGAGCTTCCCCAGGTTGTGGGCACCGAAGTACTGTCCAATCACCACGCCCGCCCCGATGGAAAAGCCATTGAAGAAAAACACCAGCATATTCACAATGATGGTGGTGGAGCCTATAGCGGCAAGGGCCTGCTTGGAGACAAAGTTCCCTACAATAATGGAGTCCACCGTGTTGTACAGCATTTGAAAGACATTCCCCAGCATCAACGGCAGTGAAAACAGAATCAACTGCTTCAGGATCGGTCCGCTGGTCATGTCCCTCACTTTGGATCTGGTGTTCATCTGCATCTTAAGAAGCATAGATTTTTCCAACGAGATCCACCAATACGCGATTCGGCAGAACACGGGTCAGAAAAACAAACAGCTTATACTTTCCGCCCAGGGTGCACAGCACCGGGACTTTTTTCTGCAGCGCCTTTTGCGCAACATAAGCGCCCGCACTCCGGGCACTGATGCCTGTCTGCTCATCGTGTTCCATGACCGCAACGCTTCGGGAGATCCGACCCCCGTATTCGTCGTCACCTTTCGGATTCTTTTCCCTCGCGGCGGTAAAGCCTGTCGCCACATCGCCCGGCATGATGGCGCAGACTTCTATGCCGTATGGCTTCACCTCGCTTTGCAGCGCCATGGTGTAGGTCCGCACAGCCGCTTTGGAGGCAGAGTAGTAGGCCTGAAACGGGATAGCAATCGGCGCAGCCACCGAGCTCATATTGATGATTCTGCCATATCCCTGCTGCCGCATGATGGGGAGCACAGCGTGATTCACGCGTACCATGCCGAAGAAGTTCACATCAAACTGCTTCTGCGCTTCTCTCGTGTCCGTAAATTCGACTGCTCCGGATATTCCAAATCCAGCGTTGTTGACGACCACGTCGATATGACCTTCTTTTTCCAGTACCGACAGCACTGCGGCATTGATCTGCATCTCGTCGGTGACATCCGCCTGCACATGTCTCACCCGGGGATCTGCCCCTGTCTCTCTGCGGCTGAACTCATAAACCCGGCACCCCTTCTCAATCAGGATCTGCGAGGTGTGTAATCCAATCCCGCTGGTGCCTCCGGTGACGATTATGACTTTTTCCATTCTCTACTCCTCCACGTTTATTGATTCTCACGGAAGTATAACAGATTACCTGGCCGTTGACAACAAAAAAAGGACCGGGGTGGGTTCCCGATCCTCTTGAGTTAGAAGGTATTCCGGTCGGTCAAGGTAAAAGCGCTCCGGTCGGTCAGTTTGAAGGCGCTCCGGCCAGTCGGTTGGAATGGCGCCGTCAGTCGACGTAATAGACCTCGTACTGGAGGGCGCCCCAGCCGTTCTGGCGGATGCAGTCCTGGATGGCCTTCTCCGCTTCGTCCCAGGTGGCATAGGGGCCGAGGGACCAGTTGGAGCCGATGGTCTTGGCGTAATATCCGGGGTCCGGGTCGAAGATCCATTCGCCGCCGGTGACATTGCTGAGCTGATCGTCGTTGAGTTTCATATGTCTGTTCTCCTTCCGGAAAAGCCACTCACCGTCAGAGGGGGCGAGGGTGGGGCGCTCGCGGCAACTCTCAGCCGTGAGAGGCGTTCGCGGTAACTCTCAGCCGAAACGCTGGCTTCGTACCTCGCATGCGTTTCTTTGAGAGTCACCGCTCGCGCCTGGCGGGTTGGTGAGTCGCCGCGCACGCTGGCGGGTTGGTGAGTCACCGCGAGCGCTGGGGGGATTTGGAGCGTCGCCGCGAGCGCTCGATTGGAAGAGCGCGAGATTTGGTAAAGCTCGGATCGTCGCCTCATGCTACCCGAGCTGAAGAAGCGAAAGAGCGCGGCCGGGAATAATCAGGCGTAGTGGTGGGCGTCCTGGAGGACCATTTCCTTGACCTTCAGGAGGCGGACCTTGGTGGAGTTCTCGTTCTCCTCCAGCTTCATGGTGATGTACTTGATGTTGGATTCCAGGTCGGGGATCATGACGTACTCCAGGGCGTTGACGCGGCGGCGGGTCTTCTCGATCTCCTCCGCCAGGAGCTGCATGGTCTTCTCCACCTGGGCAAGCTTGAGCATATCCTCGAAGACCTTCGCCATCTGATCGAGGGCGTCATCCAGCTCGCCGCTGGTCTGGGCGAAGCCGTAGGGGTAGATCTCGGAGGGGTCGTTGTTCTTTGTGGTGAAGCTGTACTGCGGCACGTTCACGCTCATGATGTTTTTGAACTTCATGTCCAGCTCCACGCTCTGGCGCGGATACAGGAGGGCCTGTTCCAGCATCTCGGGGGACATGATGGAGCTCGCCACCTGGAGGGACGCGAAAGCGGCGGTGAGGCCCTGCTCCACGCGTTCGCGCAGAGCCTTGTTCTCCTTGACGACATCCATGAACTGGCGCATCAGCTCGTCTCTTTTATCCTTCAGCAGCTTGTGGCCGCGGCGCGCGGTTTTCAGGCGGCCTTTGAGCTGGTTGAGGACCATTCTGGTCGGGGTTACGGCAGTGCCTGCCAAGCTAAATCACCTCACTTCTCCGGGAGGTACTTCTCGATGAACTCGGGCTTGATGCGCTTGAGCTCGCGCTTCGGGAGGATGCTCAGGAGCTCCCA
>ODAI010189365.1_pt1 | contig 12268 bp, 12 predicted proteins | sample 1539321 | NCBI WGS metagenome assembly ODAI01 (sample SAMN02144231, study PRJEB22623) | gut metagenome | biome: sheep rumen | host: Ovis aries | place: New Zealand
TAATGATTCTATTCAGATTCTACTCTCAATGATCGATAATAGTGCATCGCCGTTTAACAAACAGTCGCTTGTGACTCAAATAAATGATAATAAATGTGATACTGGCGACCATTTTTTTCAAAAGCTTTATAGCAAGGCTTGGGAGGTGAATGAGGCAAGTGGCGGATTGTATGACCCCACTGTGATGCCCTTAGTGAATGCTTGGGGATTTGGATTCAAGAGCGGTAGCTTGCCCACGCGTGAGCAACTCGACAGCATTCTTTCTTTTGTGGGTATGCAGCACACTAAGTTGAATGGCGATAAAGTGATTAAAGATGACAAGAGGGTTCAGTTTGATTTCAGTTCCATAGCAAAGGGCATGGCATGTGATGAAATAGCAGCAATGCTTGCACGCAACGGGGCCTCCAACTATATGGTAGAGATTGGTGGTGAAGTGGTGGCTCATGGAGTGAATCAGCGAGGCGAGCCCTGGCATGTGTCAATTGATATGCCTATTCCTGATGACGAGAGCGGTGCCGTGCATGCCAATGCCATGGTACTGTGCCTTGACAGCTTGGCTGTCGCAACGAGCGGGAGCTATCGCAAATTCAAGGAGGTTGAAGGAAAGAAAGTCAGTCACATTGTCAATCCAAAGACAGGCCGCAGTGAGGAATCTAATCTGTTGAGCGTGTCGATTGTAGCTGCCGATTGCATGAGTGCCGATGCTTGGGCAACCGCCTGCATGGCAATGGGGCTTGAAAAGACTCAGGAGCTGATGGACAAGAATCTTAAGCTCGGCGTGATGACCATCAGCGCCGATGAAGACGGCAACTTTGTGGTGTGGTCAAACAAGCGCTTTGCCAATCTTGTTAAACCCCAATAGTTCATTAGGATAAAAGATAGAATTTAAGTTTGGCTATTCAGCGCTGAGGAAGCAAGTGCTTGCCACAAGGCGTCGTGCGGTAGGGGAGCGGTGACGTCAATCTCCTCTTTTGACACAGGATGGGTAAACTTAATGCGGTGAGACTGCAGCGAGATGCCGCCGTCGGGATTGCTGCGAGGTGCACCATATTTGAGATCTCCCTTGATAGGACATCCCAGATGTGACAACTGGGCGCGGATTTGGTGCTTGCGGCCTGTAATCAGGTCAATTTCAAGAAGGAAATAGTTGTTGCCCTGCCCAATGATGCGGTAATTGAGCACAGCTTTCTGGGCACCTTCGGTACCGGGTTTTACCACATAGGTTTTGTTGTTTTTTTCTACCGAGACGAGATAATGGGTGAGGGTGTCCTCGTCTTTTGGCGGTCGGTTCTTTACAATCGCCCAGTAGGTTTTGTGTACTTCGCCACGACGAAACAGATCGTTCATTCTCGACAACCCTTTGCTGGTGCGTGCGAAAACCACCAGTCCGCTGGTTGGGCGGTCGATGCGGTGGGTTACTCCGCAAAACACATTGCCGGGCTTGTTGTACTTGACCTTTATCCATTGCTTAAGGGTTTCGACAAGCGGTTGGTCCCCTGTGCGGTCGCCTTGCACTATTTCGCCACAAGCCTTGTTGACGATAATGATGTGATTGTCTTCGTAGACTACTTCCATGCTTTGTCTTCTTTATTGAGTGCAAAGTTAGCGATAATATTCATAATGTCAAAAAAAGAACCGGCGCAATCTATTATAGACTGCGCCGGATTATGCTTAGATAGAAAGAGTGATCTTTACTTTTATTAACGGCGACGGCGACTGCTTGCGCTCTGGCGATTGTTGGTGCTGTTGTCGTTGCTGTTCTTGTTAAATGTGTAATGGTCGCGATAAGTAACGCCATTCACGAAGTCGAAAATCTTCTCAGGATTCATGGCAATGCCCATGTAGCGTGTCTCGAAGTGGAGATGTGGACCAGTGCTACGGCCAGTGTTGCCACTAAGTGCTATTGGTGTGCCTGCCTTGACATATTGATTGGGCTTTACCAAGAATTTTGAGAGGTGGCCATATACTGTTTCCATGCCATTGTCGTGACGAACTACTACATAGAAGCCGTAACCGTTACGGTCAAATTTTGCGAGGCGAACCTTGCCTGTAAATGCAGCATAAACTGTGTCGCCAACCGAAGCTTTAAGGTCTACACCGTAGTGATGGCGGCCAAATTGCTTGCGATAGCCAAAGTGTGAAGTAACTACATTGTGCTTGATTGGCATGTGATATCTCGATACGTCGAGAACTTTGGTAGAAGGAATGTTGGCATTCTGGTAAGGATTCACGCGGTCGCTATTCCAAGCTTCGTTATAGATGTCGGCTCTATCGGCTTCCTTCTCACCGTAGAGATTGCGTGCGTAGTTTTGAGATTCCTCAACTTTGATTTTGTCTTTAACTCTATTTTGTTTTGCAAGTAGGTTGTTGTGTGTTGTTCGATAGTCGTTGATTGATTGGGCATTTGCTGCAAGTCCTAATGATATGATAGCCATACCAAGAAAACCTAAACGCAGACTATTAAAAAATAACTTCATAATTTTCTTTTTAAATGTTTCAAGAAGCCCCAAAAAATAGTAATAAATTTTAGGATGGAGGCAATAAAATCACGGTTTGCAAAAGCAAGTCCTCCGGCTTCTTGTTGACCTCAAAGGTGGGTCACTACATGAATAAGAACGTGCAAATTTAGCCATTTATTACGACATAGAAGCAATTTTACGCGCTAAAAAGTGTAAAAATGTGTCTTTGTTTCTAAAAATCACGCCGTAATCCTTTGAATTATAGCTTGTTTTGCGCGAGGCTCGAATTTGGCTGTGCCTTTCTTGAAATCTGCACTTTTTCCTGAAGTAAAAACTGTGATTGCAAAGTTATGAAAAATGAATGAAAGAACAAAGTTGAAGACGAATAAAGATTTGATTTGTTGTAATAAATCGTACTTGTTAATAACTATAATAAATAAGATATTTCATAATTCAAAAAAAAATACTATATTTGCACCGCAAAAAGGCATTCTTCAAGATTAGCGCGGCTGTTGTGTTGCCGTCACGATTGCAGGATGCTGAAGCAAAATTAATTGCAATTAATGAGAGAAATCTTATATAACAACAAGTGCCGGGCTGCGTTCGCTCCTTGTGAGTGGACGGGTTTTGGTGTGTTCTCTCATTTCTATACACAATTATCTATAATCAGCAGAGGGTCATAGCTAAAGATTGCGTTAGCAAGACTGTGGCTATGACTCTTCTTGTTGTTGACCCGATGCTGGAACATTAATATTAAACACAAAACAATAGTTTTCTTATGGTTTTACTTAGTATTGGAAATACTACATTGGCAGTTACAGCTGTGATTACCGGCGCAGTGCTGGTGTTTGCGGCTTTGCTTATTGCCAGATTGATAGGTCCTCGCAGCTTTACCAAGCGCAAGGGTGAGACCTATGAATGTGGTATCCCCACGCGTGGCGAGAGCATGGCACAGTTCCATGTGGGCTATTATCTGTTTGCAATCCTGTTCCTCATGTTTGATGTGGAAACAGTCTTCCTGTTCCCTTGGGCATCAATCGCCAAGTCAATAGGCAGCACTGCCCTGATTGCTGTGGGCACATTCTTGTTTATTTTAGTTTTAGGTCTGGCTTACGCCTGGAAGAAAGGAGCGCTGCGATGGAAGTAAAGATAAAAAGCATGAAGCATGACGACTTCAAGGACAACGAGTATATCGACCAGCTTGTTGAGGAGTTGAATGCCAGCGGTACCAACGTTGTTGTTGGAAAGCTTGACCAATTGATTAATTGGGGTATCAGCAATTCGTTGTGGCCTTTCTGCTTTGGTACCAGCTGTTGCGCAATTGAGTTTATGTGTCTTGGCGCAGCACGTTATGACATGGCTCGCTTTGGATTTGAGGTGGCACGCAATTCACCCCGTCAGGCCGACTATATCATGTGTCAGGGAACAATCACCTATCGCATGGCACCAGCCTTGAAGCGCCTCTACGAGCAGATGGCAGAGCCCAAGTATGTAATTGCCTGTGGAGCCTGCACCGTGAGTGGCGGCCCGTTCAAGAACAGCTATTGTGTTGTGAAAGGCATCGATGAGATTATACCTGTCGACGTCTACCTGCCAGGTTGTCCACCACGTCCCGAAGCAATGTTCTATGCATTAATGCAGCTGCAGCGCAAGATTAAAGTGCAGAAGTTCTTTGGTGGCGTTAACCGCAAGGAGAAACGCAAGAAGTTCTTTGAGAAGAACGGTGAGTGATAATGAAGATTTTTGAATAATAGATATACACATTATTATATATGGCAGATATACAAGAAAAAATCGGCAAACTATGTCCCGAAGCACAATGCGACGATAGTGGCGAGTACTTGCTGATTAACGTGCCCGATGCACAATGGCACGCTCTTGCAAAATCGCTCAAGGAGGAGTTGCACTTCGACTACCTGACAGCCCTCGTGGGAGTTGACTGGAAGGATGAGCTTGGTGTGATGTACTACTTGACCAATACCGACACCCAAGAGATAATACATGTGAAGGTTGCAACCACCGACCGTGAGACTCCGCGCTTGCACAGTGTGAGCGACTTGTGGGCAGTTGCCAACTATCAGGAGCGCGAGGTGTATGACTTCTTTGGTATAGAGTTTATCAATCACCCCGACATGCGCCGTTTCTTCCTTCGCAACGACTGGGTAGGTTTCCCCTTGCGCAAGGACTATGATGATAGCCCCGAGAAAAACCCGTTGCGCCTTGAGGATGAGGAGAACGAGGATAACACTTATCGCTTGGTTGAGGACGAGAACGGTAACGTTACTCGCATCGACGGCAAGGTGTTTGAAGACGATGAATATGTGGTTAACGTTGGTCCTCAGCATCCATCCACTCATGGTGTGATGCGTTATCGTGCCTCGATTGAGGGAGAGCTTGTCAAGAAGGTTGACGTGGTGAGCGGTTACATCCATCGCGGCATTGAAAAGATCTGCGAGAGCTTGATGTACCCACAGACCTTGCTTTATACCGAGCGAATGGACTACATGTCGGCTCACATCAACCGCCATTGCCTGTGCCTGTGCATTGAGAAGGCGATGGGACTTGAGGTGCCTCATCGCGCCGAACTCATCCGCATGATGATGGACGAGCTCATGCGTCTGTCGAGCCACTTGCTAAGCTATGGCTGCTTGACAATGGACCAGGGTGCTACCACTGCATTCTTCTACGGCTTCCGTGAGCGTGAGCTGATATATGACATCTTTGACAAGACTTGTGGCGCCCGCATGTCGATGAGCTACCTCACCATTGGTGGCGTTAAAGCCGATGTTCATCCCGATTTCATCAAGGATGTGCGTCACGCATGTGATGTGATTACCGAGAAACTGAAAGAATATCACAAGCTCTTTACCGGCAACGTTATCGCCCGCAACCGTATGGTTGGTGTGGGAGTGCTCGGTAAGGAAGATGCCATCAACTATGCTATCACCGGTCCTTCGGGCCGTGCCAGCGGTCATCACTGCGACGTGCGCAAGTGCCATCCTTATTCTCTCTACAATGAGGTGGAGTTTGACGAGATTACCTATGAGACCGGTGACTCGATGGATCGCTACATGGTGCGCATGAAGGAGATGGAAGAGAGCATCAAGATTTTGCGTCAGTGCTGCGACATGCTTGAGGCCGAGGGTATCGAGGGCGAGTATATCGCCAAAGTTCCCAAACTCATCAAGTTGCCAGCCGGTCATTGGTATCAACAGGTTGAGGGAAGCCGCGGTGCCTTTGGCGTTTATCTTGAAAGCGATGGCGATCCAAAGCCATTCCAGAAGCCTTACCGCTTGCATTTCCAGAGTCCTTGTTTCAATCTTGTGGGTATTGTTGACCTCACTTGCAAGGACAACCTCATTGCCGACCTTATCACCATCACGGCGTCGATCGACTATGTGATTCCCGATATTGACCGATAATGCTGGTTAAGTTTAGAGAGATAAAACTAAAAGATTATAAACACACATTATTATATAGTTATGTTTGACTTTAGTGTAGTCACCAATTGGTTTAATGATCTGCTCTTAGAAGTGATGCCACAATGGCTGGCAACCACCATCGAGTGTGTGATAGTAGCTGTGCTATTGTTGCTTGCTTATACAGTGCTTGCCATGTTCTACATCATGTATGAGCGCTGGGTATGCGCTTGGTTTCAGTGCCGTCGAGGCCCGCTGCGTGTAGGACCTTGGGGCTCATTGCAGATTTTTGCCGACGTTATAAAGATGCTCATCAAGGAGGTAGTGGGCTTGTGGAAAACCGACAATTTCTTGCACAAGTTGGCACCTTACTTCGTGTTGATAGCATCGGTAGTTGTGTTTGCCTGCCTACCATGGGGCAAGGGCTTGCAAGCCATTGACTTCAACATTGGCGTGTTTTTCATGACCGCGGTATCGTCGCTGGGTGTTGTGGGTATTCTTCTCGCCGGTTGGTCAAGTAATAGCAAGTACACACTGATAGGTGCCATGCGTAGTGGTGCTCAGATGATTAGCTATGAGCTCTCGATTGGTATAGCAATGCTCACTATTGTGTGCTTGGCAGGTACCATGTCGGTTACCGGGCTGGTTGAGGCACAGGAGAATGGCTGGTTCATTTTCACTGGTCACATTCCTGCAATAATAGCCTTTATCATCTATGTGATAGCTGCTACTGCCGAGACCAATCGTGGTCCATTCGACCTTCCCGAGGCCGAGCATGAGCTCACTGCTGGTTACCATACCGAGTATTCGGGCATCCACTTCGGCTTCTTCTATCTTGCCGAGTATCTTAACCTGTTCATCGTTTCGGGCATAGCTACTCTTCTCTTCTTGGGTGGCTGGATGCCATTTCATGTGAGTGGTTGGGACGGTTTCAATGCCGTGATGGATTATATCCCATCAATCATTTGGTTCCTGGGCAAGGCAATCTTTGTGTCGTTCATCATCATTTGGTTTAAGTGGTCATTCCCCCGCGTTCGTATCGACCAGATGCTTGCTCTTGAATGGCGCTACCTCATGCCTATTGGCTTGTTCAACCTTGTGCTCATGGCTGTTATCGTGAGCTTGGGATGGCACTTTGCAGGATAATTACACACGAATAATAATTAAAGCTTACAATAATAAATTCTCGTGACTATGAACGAAAATTTTGGAAAAATAACACAGGTGATTGGTCCTGTTGTTGACGTGACCTTTGAGGGCGAGGACAATAACGTGCCTGAGATTTATACCGCTTTGTCGGTACCACGTCACGACGGAACAGAGCTGATGCTTGAGGTGGAGCAGCACATTGGTGAGAACACCGTGCGTTGTGTGGCAATGGACAGCACCGATGGCTTGCAGCGTGGCACTAAGGTAAAGAACCTGGGACAACCAATATCGGTGCCTACCGGAGAGCAGGTTAAAGGACGCTTGCTCAATGTGATAGGCGAGCCCATTGATCACCTTGCCGACCTAAAGGGTGGCGATCGTCGTCCCATCCATCAGCCAACACCTGACTTTAGTGACCTCTCTATTTCACAGGAGATTCTATTTACAGGTATCAAGGTGATTGACCTTATCGAGCCTTTCTCTAAAGGTGGTAAGATTGGTCTCTTTGGCGGTGCCGGTGTGGGCAAGACCGTGCTCATTATGGAGCTCATCCACAACATCGCACGCGGACACAGTGGCTTCTCGGTGTTTACTGGAGTGGGAGAGCGCACACGTGAAGGCAATGACCTGCTGCGTGAGATGATTGAGAGTGGCGTTATCCGCTATGGCGAAAAGTTTAAGGAAGAGATGGCCAATGGCGAGTGGAACCTCGACAGTGTTGACATGAAAGAGGTGGAAAAGAGCCAGGCAACCTTGGTGTTTGGACAGATGAACGAGCCTCCTGGTGCGCGTATGCGTGTGGCTCTTTCGGGCTTGACTGTTGCCGAGCAGTTCCGTGACCAGGACGGTGGTGGACGTGACATCCTCTTGTTTATGGATAACATCTTCCGTTTCACTCAGGCAGGTAGTGAGGTTTCGGCTCTCTTGGGTCGAATGCCAAGTGCGGTGGGTTATCAGCCTACACTTGCCAGTGAGATGGGTAAGCTGCAGGAACGCATTACTTCTACCAAGAGCGGTTCAATTACTTCGGTTCAGGCTGTGTATGTGCCTGCCGACGACTTGACCGACCCTGCACCTGCCACTACCTTTAACTTCCTTGACGCGACAACCGTGTTGAGCCGTAAGATTACTGAGCTTGGTATCTATCCTGCCGTTGATCCACTGGCTTCGACATCACGCATCATGGATCCCAACATCATTGGCGAGGAGCATTATAACGTTGCGCAACGTGTCATTCACTTGCTGCAGAAGTACAACGAGTTGCAGGATATTATAGCAATCCTTGGTGTTGACGAGTTGAGTGATGCCGACAAGCTTGTGGTTTCACGTGCACGTCGCGCTCAGCGCTTCCTCTCGCAGCCATTCTTCGTTGCCGAGCAGTTTACCGGTGTTCCGGGCGTTATGGTTCCATTGAACGAGACCATACGTGGCTTCAAGATGATTCTTGACGGTGAGGTCGACGACCTGCCCGAGCAGGCTTTCCTCAACGTGGGTACCATCGACGATGCCATTGCCAAGGGCAAGAAGATTCTTGAGCAGGTGGGCTAATATACAGAATATTCTGAACTAAAAACTGACAACCGACTATGATACTGAAAATTATCTCGGCAGAGCAAATTGAGTTTGAGGGCGAAGTGGAACAAGTTACTTTGCCAGGAACCTTGGGCTCATTCCAGATACTTAACAATCACGCGGCACTCATCTCGTCGCTCGTTGCAGGCACGATGTCTTACATGGTAGGAGACAAGACCGAAGAACGGGAGATTAAAGGTGGCATTGCCGATGTGAAGAACAACGTAGTGAGTGTTTGTCTTTATTAATATTTGTGACTCTCTTTTATGAAGAAAGTAATAACAGCAATAGTTGCACTGGTCATTCTCGCACTCATGGTGTGGGGCTATTTCCAGAATGTTTCACATGGCGAGCAGGGTGAATCAAAGGTGAACCCCAAGGAGAGCATCTTTGAACACTTGGGCGATGCCTATGGCTGGGAAGTGCCTTTTTCTCACTCAAAGAGAATACCCTTGCCGGTCATTGCCTTTGCACAGGATGGCAGCCTGCACTGCTTCATGTCTTGCAGGGTTACTGGCGGCGACACCTACAAGGATGGCGATTCCAGCTTCAAAATCTCGACCGATGAAGAGGGTGGCTATAAGGGTAAACTGGTGCAAATACTCGATGATGGCAGTGAATATCGCCCTTGGGATTTCTCTATCACTAAAAATGTGCTGGGGATATTAATCGCCGCTGTGCTGGTGATTATAATGGCGATGAGCTTGCGCAAGTGGTACAAGCGTGAGGGCATGAAAGGCCCCAAAGGCTTTAAAGGCATGCTTGAAGTGGTAATCGACTTTGTATATACCGATACCATTAAGCCGGTGATGGGAGCTGAGGCACCAAAATATGGGCCTTACTTGCTCACGGCATTCTTCTTCATTCTCACCATGAACCTGCTGGGATTGATTGTAATATTTCCTGGCGGTGCCAACCTTACCGGCAACCTTGCCGTAACCATGGTTCTTGCCTTAATAACCTTTGCGGTTACTAACCTTACAGGAACAAAGCATTACTGGAAAGAGATTTTTTGGCCCGATGTGCCCACGGCTTTGAAATGCCCGGTGCCCATGATGCAGCTTATTGAGTTCATTGGCATCCTTACTAAGCCATTGGCGTTGATGGTTCGTCTCTTTGCCAACATGCTTGGAGGCCACATGGTGGTTATTGTATTGATATTGTTAATCTTTATCTTTACCAACTCATTCCACTCGGTGGCAGTAGGTTCAGGAACTGCAGTGTTCTCGGTGTTCTTGGCATTGTTCATGTTATTGCTCGACACGCTTGTGAGCTTTATTCAGGCCTATGTCTTTACTCTGCTTTCTACAATATTTATCTCTATGGCACATGAGGGAAAGCATGAGACGGTTGAGGTCAAGGAATAATCAAGACAGAAATTTGATAATAAATTAAAATAAATATAAACATTAAATTGTAAAGACTATGTTAAGTTTAATTTTAGCTTTTGAGGCTATGGTTGGATTAGGCGCTTGTATAGGCGCTGGTATTGCAGCTATTGCTGCTGGTATTGGTATTGGTAAGATTGGTGGTTCGGCAATGGAGTCAATCGCCCGTCAGCCCGAATCAACAGGTGACATACGAAGCAATATGATTGTGATTGCCGCTCTTATCGAGGGTGTTGCTTTCGTTGCTCTTATTGTTTGCTTCCTTGCTTTGTTCCTCTAATTTACAAGAGAGAGCGGGTTTTTAAAGTAAAAACAATATAATACTAATTAAGTAGATGGAACTGTTTAAGCCTGAATTTGGCCTGGTGTTCTGGATGTTTTTGGCATTTGCGTGCCTGTATTTCATCCTGGCAAAATGGGCATGGCCATTTATCATCAAGAGCATGGATGAACGTGCAACCTTGATTGATAAAGGTGTTGCTTATGCTCAAGAGGCAAAGTCGAAACTCGACAATGCCAAGGCTGAGGCCGACGCCCTGGTTGCCGAAGCACGAAAACAACAGGCTGACATTTTGCGCGACGCGGCTAAGATGAAGACCGATATCATCGAGCAGGCTAAGGCCGAGGCTGCTGTCGAGGCAAAAAAGGTGACCGATGCCGCTCAAGTGTCGATTGAACAATCACGCAAGGAGAGCGAGCTTCAGTTGCGCCAGGATGTGGGAGCCTATGCCCTGCAGATTGCCGAGCAGGTGATTCGCCGAAACATGAGCGATGATAAGGCTCAGAAAGACCTGGTAAAGAAACTATTAACCGAGGTTGAATCGAAAAACTAATCAACGAGATGAACGACGGACTTATTCCTAACCGGTATGCCAAGGCCCTTTTCAAGCTCTCAATAGAGCGTGGCGACACTGCTTTAGTCTATGATGAGATGAAGCGGCTCGACTTTGCTTATGCTGCCGAAACTGGCTTGAAGAAGGCCGTCAACAATCCGTTCCTGCCGCTTGGCGACAAGCTCAAGTTGCTGTGCACCGCTTCGGGTGCTCAGCAAGGCGGAGCTTCAGCTAAGTTCATGGAGTTGGTTATCAAGAACAACCGTGTCGACTATATGCGTGCCATAGCACTTGCATTCATGAAACAGTATCGAGAGCAAAATGGCATTGCTAAGGTTGAAGTCGTTACCGCCACTCCACTTGGCGATAGCGAGATAAATGATATCATTGAAGTTGTGAAGTCGCAGCTTGGCGGCAAGACAATAGAACTGACCAAGAGTGTCAATCCCGACCTCATTGGTGGTTTTACTGTCGATGTAGACTCGCGAGTGCTTGATGCTTCGGTGAAAAATCAATTAGAAAAATTGCGTTTAAAACTCCTAAGTTAATAAGAGTGAGATGATAAACCCAAGTGAAATATCTGACATACTGAAACAGCAACTCAGCGACTTGCAGAGCAAGGTATCGTTTGAGGAGGTGGGAACAGTGCTTGAGGTGGGCGACGGCGTGGCTCATGTCTATGGACTGGAGAACGTCGAAGCCAATGAGCTTGTCGAGTTTGAAAATGGAGTAACAGGCGTTGCCATGAACCTTGAAGAGAGCAACGTGGGTGTGATACTTATGGACAAGGTCGACAGCGTTGCCGAGGGCATGAAGGTGCGTCGCACTGGAGAAATCGCTTCTATTCCTGTTGGTGAAGGATTGCTGGGACGTGTAATCAACGTTCTTGGCGAGCCTATTGACGGTAAGGGACCTATTGAAGGAGAACTCTTGCGCCTGCCTCTTGAGCGTAAAGCTCCTGGCGTTATTTTCCGTCAGCCGGTAAATCAGCCACTGCAAACCGGTCTCAAGGCCATCGACTCGATGATTCCTATTGGCCGTGGCCAGCGTGAGCTCATTATTGGTGACCGCCAGATTGGAAAGACCGCCATTGCTGTAGATACAATAATCAACCAAAAGGCAGGTTATGAGGCTGGCAAGCCTGTATATTGCATCTATGTGGCTATAGGTCAAAAAGCTTCGACCGTTGCTTCTCTCGTTAACCAGCTTAACCAGTACGGTGCAATGCCTTATAGCGTCGTTATTGCCGCAACAGCTGCCGACTCGGCTTCGATGCGCTACTATGCGCCATTTGCAGGGGCTGCTATAGGCGAATACTTCCGCGACACCGGCCGTGATGCACTGGTAGTCTACGATGACCTTTCGAAACAGGCGGTAGCTTATCGCGAGATTTCGCTTATCCTCAAGCGCCCATCGGGCCGTGAGGCTTATCCTGGCGATATCTTCTA
>ODAI010452263.1_pt1 | contig 12268 bp, 9 predicted proteins | sample 1539321 | NCBI WGS metagenome assembly ODAI01 (sample SAMN02144231, study PRJEB22623) | gut metagenome | biome: sheep rumen | host: Ovis aries | place: New Zealand
ACTTTAGTTTCTAATATTTTAAATAAAAAAACTATTTGTATTGATTATGATTCTCATAAGCATTATTACAATAAAAATAATTATTTATTTGAAAAGTATAATTTTGATAAAAATATGATTAGGTTTAGCAAGGGGTTTGATGAAAAAATGTTTAAGTATGTAATTAGTAATAAGAATAATTGCTTTGATAGAACAGTTATTTCTAAGGAAGCTGTTAAGCAATTAGAAAGTGCTTTGAGTATAGTAAAGGAGTAATAAATATGAAAATAGAAAAGTGGTATTGTAAGGATAATTTTATTGAGATTGAATGTAAGAATAAAAAGGTTATTATAAGGAATAATTCAGATGTTGAAGGGAAAGTTTATTCTACTAGCATTTTTAGAGTCAATGATAAATATGTAAATGTCGATTTTAGTTCTAAAACTTTAAGTGGCTCAGGTGCAATTATGTCATTTATTAATAGAAAACGTATGCGTGTGTTTGATGTGATACTTGGATCAAAAACTAGTAGTAAGTACCCTATAAAAGGTTTTTTGATGCCTATAATTATTGTTAAACCTATGTCTGAAATTGAAATAAGTGATGTTAATATAGTTCTTTCTGATGTTAGGGAATATACTTTTAATAAATTTTTAGGAGAAAAAAAGATGTTGCTTATTACTCCTTTATATCCTAGTCCAGATAATTTATATGCATGTGGTTTTGTTCATTCGAGGGTTAAATCATATATTGAAGCTGGATTGGATGTTGAAGTAGCAGTTATTAATTCATATAATATTAGTTCATATTATGAATTTGATGGTGTTCAAGTTTATAAAACTGATTATTCTGATATGAGAGATATTTTGATGGCTAAATCTTATGATGGCATTCTTTTGCATTTTCTTGATTCTACTTATGCAAAATATCTTACTTCAAGTTATTTGAATGATACACCAATTTTCTTGTGGAATCATGGCGCTGATATTTTGTTTAAAGATTATGAGCAATTTTATACTCCATATTTTTCTAATGAATATGTTTTACCTGAAATATTAAAAAAGGAATATGATGAAAGGGAAAAATATATAATTGATCTTGCTTCTAATAAGAATGTAAATTGGATATTCGTTTCTGATTGGGAAAAGAATAGGGCTGAAAAATTGCTAAATATTAAATTTAACAATTCGGTTGTTATACATAATTTTATTGATAATGAAATTTTTAAATATGTTGAGAAAAATGGTGATGAAAGAAAAAATATTTTTATGGTTAGACGTTTTGATAATACTAAAAAATATGCTATTGATATTGCTGTTTTAACTATTTTAGAATTATCTAGAAGAGAAATATTTAAAGATTTGAATTTTTATTTATGTGGTGAAGGTAATTATTTTAATGAATTGGTTGAGCCTATTAGAAAATTTAAAAATGTTATAATAAATAATAATTTTCTTACTCATGAGCAAATATACGAGTATCATAAGAAGTGTGGTATTGCATTATTTCCTACAAGACAAGATACGCAAGGTGTTTCTGCTCTTGAAGCTGCGTCAAGTGGATTAGTTGTTGTTAGTTCAGATATTCCTGTTATAAATGAGTTTTTTGATAAAAAGTTAGGTACTTTATGTGAAACAGAGAATTATATTGAATATGCAGATACTATCGAGAAATTTTACAATGATTCAAATGAGTTTAAGAGAGTTAGCAAGTTAATGAGTGAAAATACTTTTAGCAAGTGTTCTTTTGAAAAAACTATTGAGAAAGAAATCAATTATATAAATAAGAATAAACTTTCTATTGAGAAACTTGTTTCTATTCCTAAATTTATTGATAAGGACCCATTATTAACAATTACAATTCCATCATATAATGCATCAAAATTTTTACAGAAGTGTTTGTTGTCTTTATTAAAGAGTAAATATTTAGGAAAATTGGAAATATTAATAATTAATGATGGCTCTAAAGATAATACAAAAGATATTGGACTTTATTTTGAGAATTTGTTAAATAATGATGTAAGAAAAATTGTTAGATTAATTGATAAGGAAAATGGTGGTCATGGGTCTGGGATTAATAAAGGTATTGAACTTGCAAACGGAAAATATTTTAGGGTTATTGATTCAGATGATTGGGTAGATACTGATCAGCTTGATTCGTATATTGAAAAGTTACAGTATGAAACTGCTGATGAAGTTTTAACGGATTATTGTGAAGCAAGAACTTTTGAAGATAAACCTGTTCCTAAAGAAACTTTCAAATTTATGAATGAAGATGTTATTTATAATGTAAATGATATATGTTCTGGAGTTTATGGTTTTAGAGTTTGGGGGCCATCTTTACCAACAGCAACGTATAAGCTTGATTTATTGAGAAAAACTAATTTTAAATTACCTGAGCATATGTTTTATGTTGATATGCTTTATAATGCTTATTCGATTATAAATATAAATACAATTAAAAAATATTCTGAAAATATTTATAGATATTTTATTGGGAATGTTGGTCAATCAGTTAGTCAAGCTGGTATGATGAAGAATCATATGCATCATGAAAATGTTATTTTAAAATTAATGGATATTATTTCTAATGATAGTAGAGTTACTCCAGAGAAAAAGGAATATATGTTGCATATGTTGTTATTGCCGATGGTTGTTGTTCAATATCATATTTATTTAGATTTATTTCATTCTAAAAAGAAATTTATGTCTTTTGAAAAAAGAATAAGTAAATATAGTGAGTTAATTAAATATCCGGAGTTTAACGAGAGACGAATTAAATTTTATCGTAGAACTTTTGGAATATTTGTTCCATTGCATCCATATATTCATGGCTTTTGTGAAAAATTTAGGAAGGTGTTTAAATAATGAAGAAAATTAAATATTTAGTAATAGGTGCTGGTATATCAGGGTTAACATTTGCTAATTATGTTAATGATGATTATATTGTTGTTGAAAAGGAAGATGAAGTAGGAGGATATTGTAGGACTTTCAAACGTAAGGATTATGTATGGGATTATGCAGGACATTTCTTTCATTTTAAAACTGATGAATTTAAGAAAAAGTTTTTAGATAAAATGTCTTCTGATGATATCATTTATAATGATAAATGTACTAAAATTTTGTATAAAAATAAATTTATTGATTTTCCATTTCAAACTAATATCCATCAATTAGAAAAAGATGAGTTTATTGATTGTTTATATGATTTATTTAATAAAGAAGAAAAAGAAAATTATGATAATTTTTTAGATATGCTTTATGGAAAGTTTGGAAAGTCAATAGTTGAAAAGTTTTTAAAACCATATAATGAAAAATTATATGCTACAGATTTAAGAAATTTAGATGTTGATGCTATGGGTAGATTTTTTCCATATGCAGACAAGGAAGCTATTATAAAGAATATGAAAAATCATGAGGTTAATTCATATAATAGTAGTTTCTTATATCCTAAAAATGGTGCTGGTAGTTTTATTGAAATTTTATATAATAATTTGAATAAAGATAAAGTTTTATTAAATACAAGTGTTGTTGATTTAGATATAGATTCTAAAATTGCTAAATTGTCTAATGGTGATGAAATTGCATATGAATATTTAATAAATACTATGCCTTTAAATAATTTCTTAAAACTAATTGGTGGTTATGATAATTTATTAAGTAAAATGTCATATAACAAGGTTTTAGTATTTAATTTAGGATTCGATAAAGCTTCTCCTTTATGCAAAGATGAACACTGGATATATATACCTGATAAGGATTGCAATTATTATAGAGCTGGTTTTTATAATAATATATTAGGTGATGAAAAGTTGAGTATGTATATTGAAATAGGATATTCTAAAGATGATGTTATTACTGATGATATGATAAAGGAACAATTAGATTTGACACTTATGAATTTAAAAAGGTCTGGAATTGTAACTGATGATATGAAATTAGTTGATTATGTTTCAATTATTATGGATCCTGCATATGTTCATATAAGTAGTGATACAAATGCTGAAATAGATAAAGTTAAAGATGAATTTAAAAAACATGGAGTTTATTCAATTGGTAGATATGGTGCTTGGATATATAATTCTATGGAAGATTCTATGGTTGCTGCTAAAGAATTAGCTGAAAAATTGTAAGTAGGTTTTCCTACTTTTTTATATGGACATTATTTTTTATCTATGATATACTATGTAATTGTTAGGTGGTAAGTATGAAGTTTAATTTAAAGAAAGTATTGTTTTTTTTGTTGATTTTAATATTTTTATTTTTGATTTCTACTGTTTTTTTTAAAGAGGATGAAAGTCAAGAAATATATGTTGATATTGGTAGTCGAACTTATTTTTCTTATGATATAATGTCAACACATTCTGTTAAAGATGATTTATTTGATGATATTTTTTTTAATGATGCACCACTTGTCTATAGTATTGATAATGATACTTATTTTTACTCTATTAATAAGGATAATCCTACTTTTTTGAATGATATTGATATCGAATTTTCTTCTGATTATGAAATTAATTACACTATTGTTAATTCTGATTATAATAAAAATTATAATTATTCAATTAATCCTCAAAATGATATTACAATTTTAGTATTTAATTCTTTATATTATAAAGAAGTACATGTTTCTTTTACTTATTTGCCAATATTAAATATCAATATTGATGATAATATTACTAATGAAAAGAAATCAGCGAATTTGTATGTTTATGATCCATATTATGTTGATTATAATGGCAATTATTATAATAATTTTATGATAGATATAAGAACACGTGGAAGTTTAAGTTCATTTTATCCTAAAAAGTCTTATAAAATTATTTATAAAAAATCTATCATTGATAAGGTTTCGTTATTGGGAATGGCTGAGAATAATGAATGGATTTTAGATTCGCTGTATTCTGATCCATCAAAGGTTAGAAATATGTTATCATCTCAGATATGGAATGATATCATTGATAATGAGACTAATTCTGAAATTAGGAATTATCTTAAATGTAATTATGTTGAACTTTTTGTTAACGGTTCATACAGGGGATTATATATATTTAAAGAACAACTTAATGAAAATAATTTGAATTTAGATAAAAAGATTTTAATAAAGGGAAACGGTTATAAAATAATGAGTTTTGATTTTAATACAATAACTAGTATTTTTTCAGATGAGTATATTAATTTTGAAATGAAATATCCTTCTAGTAAAGAAAATTCATTTTGTTTTTGGTATTTTATTTTAAATAGAATGAAGAATTATTATTCTATGGGGTATGTAAATGATAATATTATGTCATCAACGTTTTTATTTGATAATATTAGTGATTATAAATTGTTACTTGCATTTACTAAGGCAGTTGATAATAATAGTACGAAAAATATTTATGTAGAATATAATTATTTAACTGATAAATTAGTTTTTATTCCGTGGGATTTGGATCAGACGTTTGGAATGTCATGGACTGATAAAAATGATGATACTTATATGATTTATAAATTTGATATGTATAATGAATTAGGTGTAAGTGTTTATGAGTCTTTTTCTCCATCATTTAATTATAAATTGAGAAAAAAATATTTTAAATTAAGAAGTAGTATTTTGAATATTGAAAATGTTAATAACTATTTAAATGAATACCAAAGTCTATTAGTTGAAAGTGGTGCTGCAAAAAGAGATAGTGAGAGATGGTATAATTTTGATATTCAATATGAATTCGATTGTATACGTGATTGGACTAAAAATAGAATTAATTTCTTAGATGATTATTTTGATTATAAATCGTAATTTTTTAAATAAAATATTCCAAATTTATAATAACTTATAGAGGATTTATCGTTATAGGTTTACAAAAAAAGAACTTAAAAGAACTATAGCTATCGAAAGATATGGTTCTTTTTTACTTAGATTTCTTAGTTGTTTTTAACTATTGATATATTTCTTTAAGTAGTATTTAATAGCATGATTTATATTTATTTTATATATAATTATGAAATAGGGATATTTTTTCTTAAAAATAGCCTGTATACTGTAAACAGGGGGATTTTTATTTAAACTTTGATATAATAATAAGAGATTACTTAAAAGTCATAAGTTTTTAAATTATTTGGTGCTTTTTTCTTTATTATAATTTTTATATATGTTATAATACTATTGTTATGTAAAATAGTAAGTTGGAGGTTTTATATGCAATTTTTAAGGGTTAGTTATAGTATTAATGTGTTAAATACTTATGAAATGAAATATAATGAAGCATACAAAAACTATGTAGAAAGATTTTTTTATAATGATTAATGGTGGTAATGAATATGAAAAAGATTTGTGATTTTATTCCAGCAATAGTTATTGCTTTTGCATTTAGTTTTATGCTTTTTATATATGAACCAGTAGTTATGTATTTAAATAATATTAGTGATTTTTGGTTTGACATATATATGTTACTATCAAATTCTTTTATTGCTTTTATTGCTTTATTATTATTTATTTTGTTTATATATTTGCTTATATATTTGTTACAAAATAAAGTATTTTATAAACACAAAAATATATATAATATTATATTATTAATTGGTTTTTGTTTGTTTTTTGTAACTTATATTCAAGGAAATTATTTATCTGGTAGTTTGCCAGCACTTGATGGTAAAAGTATTGAGTGGAGTGATTATAAAGCTCAAAGTATTGTTTCTTTTATATTATTGATTGCTACTATAGGTGTTTTAATTTTTTCTACTATTAAGTTTAGTTTTCAAAAAACTATTAGGTGGTCAAGAAATATCACTTTAGCTATATGTATGATGTTGATTGTATCTTTATTTTCTACTTGTATGACTTCAAAGTCTGGCTTTACAAGGAAAATGTATACTACTACAGCTACTACAAAAAATATTAGTCAATATTCATCTAAGAAAAATTTAATTATTCTTTTACTTGATTCTATTGATTCTGAGACAATGGAAAATGTTGTAAAAAGTGATGATAAGTATGTAGATGTTTTTGAAGACTTTACATATTATCCTGATACTGTTGGTGCGTATCCTTTTACAAGGGATACTGTTCCTCTTGTTTTATCAGGCAATTGGAGTGAAAATAAAAAAGATTTTGCGTCTTTTTATAATGAGGCTATGGATAATTCTAAACTTTTGGATAATCTAAGGGAAAAAAATTATAATATTAATATTTATAATGATGATATTAGTTATAATACTGAAAAGGCTAGAGATATAAAGAATTTTTCATTTGATAATAAGTCTAATTTATTAAGTTTTTTAAAGCAAGAAATTAAATATGATTTATTTAGGTATTTACCTTTTTATTTAAAGAAGTATTCAAGAATTGAAAGTATGAATTTTATTGTTACTAGGGAAATGTCTTCTGATGAATTGTTTTTATGGGATGACGTTACATTCTATAATGATTATAGTGAAAGACAAATTCAAATTAGTAATGATAATGAATTTAAATATATTCATTTGGAAGGTGCTCATTATCCATTTGATTGTGATAAGCATTTTAAAAAGAAAGAAAACGGTACTTATGAGGATAAGATTGAGGCATCAATTAGGCTTATTGATAAGTATTTGAGATATTTAAAAGATAATAATGTTTATGATAATTCTGCTATTGTTATTTTAGCTGATCATGGTTTTTGGTGGGATATAGATGATGATAGTCTTTTAAAAAGACAAAATCCAATTCTTTATATAAAAGGATTTAATGAAAAACATGAAAGAAATGTGTCTGATGAAAAGGTTTCGTTTGATAATTTACAAGATATCTATAAGGAACTCTTAGATGGAAAAAAGACTGATAAATTATTTGATAATATTGATACGTCAAATCCTAGGAGGTTTCTTCTTTATAGAGTTTCTGGGTATGATCATATGGAAGAGTATTTGCAATATGGTCATTCAAAGGATTTAAAAACATTGAAAAAAACTGGTAATATTTATGATTTAGAAGAGAAGTGATATTATGATTTTAGTGAATATTCTTGGTAGTGTTATGCGTTTTTGTTATAATATTTGTAATAATTATGGTATAGCAATTATATTGTTTACATTATTTAGTAAGATAGTTTTGTTACCAATTTCTATTTGGGTGCAGAAGAATTCAATTAAAATGGTTAAGATGCAACCTGATATAAATAAAATTAAGATTAAATTTTTTGGTGATAAGGATAAAATAGCTGATGAACAGTCTAAATTGTATAAGAAGGAAAAGTATAATGCATTTGCTTCTTTGATACCTTTATTTATTCAGATTTTCCTTTTATTGGGCTTAGTGGAAGTTATTAATAAACCTATAACTTATATTGCTGATGTTCCAAAAAATAAGGTTGATGAATTAGTTAATGTTGCGCTTGATAAACATAAGGAGTTAGATTCATCTTCTTCAAGTTTAGAATTATCAGTTTTTAATGATATAAAAACTGGTAATCATTTAAAATCATATAATAAAGTAATTGATGATGATACTTCAAATAAAATTAGTAATATTAATATGAGCTTTTTAGGATTTGATTTGACATGGGTTGCTTCTAGTATTAAAGGAAAGTCTTGGCTTGTTCCTATTTTTGCTGGTATTAGTGCTTGGCTTTTATGTGTTGCGCAAAATGCTATTAATGTTTTACAAGCTGAACAATCAAAGTTTAATAAATATGGAATGATGGCTTTTTCAGTTGGATTATCTTTGTATTTAGGTTGTTTTGTTGTTGCCGGTGTTGCGTTGTATTGGGTTTTTAGTAATTTATTCGCTATTGTTCAACAAGTAATTTTGAATATATTTATTAATCCAAAAAATTATGTTGATTATGATGAATTGGAAAAGAGTAGTAAAGAATTAAAAGAAATGGAAAATTCTAATACTGTTCGTCTTTCTAAAGAACAAAGAAAAAAGGAAAAACAAGATTATAAGAGATTTTTTTCAGTAGTAAATAAGCATTTGGTTTTTTATTCTGAGAGTAATGGTTTTTATAAGTATTATAAGGGTATTATTGAATATTTATTAAATAATACAAATATTACGATTCATTATATAACAAGTGATTATAATGATAAAATTTTTGAATTGGAAAAAGAAAATAATCAGATTAAAGCTTATTATATTGCTGAGAAAAAACTTATTACTTTGATGATGAAGTTAGAAGCTGATATTGTTGTTATGACAATGCCTGATATTGAGACTTATCATATTAAGAGAAGTTATTATAAAAAGGACATAGAGTATATATTTTTACCACATGATCAGGGTTCTTCTAATTTAACTTTAAGACCAGAAGCTACAATACATTACGATACTATTTTTACTACTGGTAAGCATCAAAGAGATGAAGAGCTTGCTTTTGATAAAATGTATAACGTAAAGAGAAATATTGTTGAAGCTGGTTTTCCACTTCTTGATGATATGATTAATGATTACAAAGAAGTTAATAATAAAGAAAAGGTTGTTTTGATTGCTCCTTCATGGCAGAAGGATAATATTATTGATTTATGTTTAGATGAGTTGCTGGATAAGTTAAAAGATAATGATTATAAAGTTATTGTTAGACCTCATCCTCAACAGGTTAGACATGCTAAGGAAAGATTTGAGATTCTTAAAAAGAAATATAGTGAAAATGATTCTATTGTTATTCAAACAGATTTTAGTGCTACTAATACTGTATTTGAATCGGATTTAGTTATTACGGATTGGTCGGGAATTGCTATGGAATTTTCTTTTACAACTAAGAAACCAGTTTTGTTTATTGATACTCCAATGAAAGTTATGAATCCTAATTATAAGGAACTTAATATTGAGCCTATTAACATTTGGATAAGGGAAAAGATAGGTAAGGTTATTGATCTTAATGATTTATCTAATGTTGATAAGGTAGTTTCTGATATGTTAAAATCGAAGAAAGAATATCAAAAAAGTATTACTAAAATTGTTGATGAATATGTATTTAATTTAGGAAATAGTGCGGAAGTAGAGGCTAAATATATTATTGAATCATTGCAAAATAAAGTTAAGGAGAGAAAAAATGAAAAGTAGATTTTTAAAAGTTTTTGGTTTTATATATTTTTATACATTTATTAATTTGATGCTAATGCCTAATGTTAGGGCATATATTGATCCTTCAGTTATGACGTATGCTATACAAGCTGTTGCTGGTATTGCTATTGCTATAGGTGCTGCTGTTGGTATGTATTTTAGAAAGGCAAAAAAGAAAATTAGCAATAAATTAAATATTGATGAAAATAAAAATAAAGAAGTAGAATCTGATGAAATTATTGTAAAAACCGAAAAATAAGTTTAGTAAAAAAACTTCTATTAATTTAGGAGTTTTTATTTTTTATTTTTTTTATGTATGATATAATATTTAATTGTTAGGGAGGTAGTTATGTTTAGATTTGAAAAAAAGTATATTTTAAATAATTTACAAGTTGAACAGTTGAAACATAGATTATCTCCATTAATGAAGTTGGATTCTATTTTATCTGGTAAGTCTTATTATAGTATTAGAAGTTTATATTTTGATGATTACAATGATACTTGTTTGAAACAGGTTATAAATGGTATTAGTGAAAGATATAAATATCGTATTAGGTTTTATAATGGTAATACTGACTATATTGTTTTAGAGAAGAAATATAAGATTAATAATATGACTCGTAAGACTAGTTGTGAGATTAGTAAGGATATTGTTGATGGAATTTTAAAAGGTAATTTTGTTATTAGTAAAGATAATGATAAGTTATTAAATGAGTTTTATTTGATGATTAAGACTCGAGGTTTTAGACCTGTTGTTATTATTGATTATGATAGAATTCCTTATGTTTATGATGCTGGATGTGTTAGGGTTACTTTTGATTATAATTTATCTTGTAGTTATGATTTTGATAAATTGTTTGATAATGATATTTTGAGAATTCCTTTAATGGAAGAGGGTAGTACTATATTAGAGGTTAAGTACAATGATTTTATTCCTGATTTTATAAGGTTTTCTTTGCAATTAAATGAGTTATATAGGACAAGTTTTTCTAAGTATGGTCATGGAAGACTTGCTATTAAGGATTATGTTGGAGGTTGTTTATGAGTTTTTCAGATATTTTTAAAAAGAATTTTTTAGAGAATTTTACTGGTACTGTTAGTATTCAGATGGTTATTATTACTTTATTATTTGCTTTAGTTTTCTCGTTAGTTGTATTTTATGTTTATAAGTTGACTAGTAAGAATACTATTTATTCAAAGAGTTTTAATGTTTCTATGTCTTTGATTAGTATTATTACTGCTGGAGTTGTATTATCAATGCAGGCTAATATTGTTGTATCACTTGGTATGGTTGGAGCACTTTCTATTGTTAGATTTAGAACTGCTGTTAAGGAACCAAGAGATTTATTATTCTTATTCTGGTCAATTAGTAATGGTATTATAATAGGCGCTGGAGTATATTCTTTAGTATTTATTATGGCTATTGTTTTAACTATTGGATTATTGGTTTTTGATTTATTACCAGCAAATAAGATTCCTTATTTATTAGTTGTTAATATAAGTGATAATAATGTTTTTGATAAGATTGTTGATACTTTGATTGTTAATAGTGTTAAGTATAAGGTTAAGTCAAGAAACGTTACTAAAGGAAGTACTGATGTTGTATTTGAGTTATCTTGTAAGAGTACTGAGTTGTTGGTTGATGATTTAAATAAGATTAAAGGGATAACAAGTTATAATTTAATTAGTCAAGATGGAGAATGTCAATTTTAAATAGTAATTTACTTTACTATTTTTTTTAATTATCTTATAATTATTATAGGGGTTAGTTAGAAAGAGGTGAGTACCCTTAAGGGTTTGAATGAAAAAAGTTACAATTTTAGCTTTACACCTTGGATATGGTGGTATTGAGAGAGCTATTACTGATTTGGCTAATAGTTTGGTTAATGATTATATCGTAGAAGTTGTTTCTACTTATAAGGTTTATGATGAACCTGTTAATAAATTGGATAGACGTGTTTTGGTTACTTATTTGAGTGATTTAAAACCTAATAAGAAAGAGTTTAAGAGTGCTTTGAAAAGGTTAAAGCTTATAAGTTCTTTTAGGGAAGGTATTAAGAGTTTAAAGATTCTTAAGTTAAAGAAATCTTTAATGGTTGATTTTATTAAGAATTGTAACTCTGATATTATTATTTCTACTAGGGATATTCATAATAATTGGTTAGGTTTGTATGGTAAGGAAAATGTTTTGAAAATAGGTTGGGAACATAATCATCATCATGGTAATATGAAGTATGTGAATAAAATAATTAAAAGTTGTGAAAAA
>ODAI010597068.1_pt1 | contig 12267 bp, 11 predicted proteins | sample 1539321 | NCBI WGS metagenome assembly ODAI01 (sample SAMN02144231, study PRJEB22623) | gut metagenome | biome: sheep rumen | host: Ovis aries | place: New Zealand
ATTGAATTAATTAATCATTAAAATACAAAAACTATGATGAAAACGCTTAAGAATGCTGTTTTGCTTGCACTTGCCTTGACAGTTGGTGGCAACGCCTATGCTCAGGTTGTGGAAACCACCACCTATGACGACGGTCGAGTATATACCGGCCAGCGCAACGGAAGAGGCAAGATAGAAGGGCAGGGAATGATGACCTGGCCGAACGGCGACCGATATGAAGGCCAGTGGAAGAAAGGCAACCAGGAAGGCGAAGGCACCTACACTTGGGCAAACGGTCTGGTCTATCAAGGTCAGTGGAGTAAAAACACAATTAAGGGACATGGTATCTTCCGTTTTCCGAACGGCAATATCATGGAAGGCGAATGGAACGGTATGGGCAATGGGACGGGCTACCTGCAATGGTCCGATGGCACGCGCTATGAAGGTGGTTTCATAAACGGCGCACCCCAAGGCCAAGGAACTAAAACGTGGCCCAATGGCGACCGTTACGAGGGTAACTTTGTACAAGGACACATGACCGGTCAGGGTACGCTCACCAGCAAGTCGGGCATGTCCTATACGGGCAACTGGCTGAATGACCAATTTGAAGGACACGGCAAGTATGTCAGCGCCGATGGCACTGTGATGGAAGGCAACTTCCATGCCGGCAAATTCCAGAATTAAATGAAACATCTCTTCACAATTGTCACCACAGCTCTCGCGCTGCTGGCGGCCGGATGTGCGTCTGGCCGCTTTGTAAGCGCCGACAGCGATCTTGAAGCTTTGTACAACGGGAAGGGCTATTATGAAATAGTGGATGAGTTTGGCCGTCCCGATGCCACTATCGACGATGGAATGGAAGGCACCAAAGTGGCCTACAACGCGGTGAGCCTCAATGGTACGCGTGCTGCCGTGCTTTATAGACAGTACAACATGCGCAACCGAGCCACCGGCAATACTGGCACTCCCGTTGGCGGCATCACCTTCTCGTTCAATTCCGACATGAAGTGTTATGCTGTGAATAGTGATTTCCAGCACGAACGCGTCAAAGCCCCCAAACAGGCAAAAGCCGAGAAGCCTCGCGACCGCCGACTGCCCGACAAAATCAAACCGATTGTTCCTCGTTCGGTGGATTTTCCCCTGGTGAAAAGTCGCACACCCAATGCCTCGATGATCAGCATCGAGAAGGTCAGGGTGGAAAAGGAACAGATTATCGTTTATTTCCAGTATCGTGACCGCACACCGGCACATCCTTCGGTGAACGACGACGGTCTCTACATCATGCCTGAGATATATCTGGAGGATGCAGCCACTGGGGTACGTTCGGCGATGCGCAAAGTGGAAGGTATCACGCTCTACCCCAAACGCACCTACTTCTCCAAAAACGTTGGTGGATACGACATCCTGCTTTACTCCATAACCTTCGATCCTGTGGCCGAAGATTGTGAGTACGTCAACATTGTGGAGCCTGGTCATTCGGGTTACAACTTCTACGGTGTCGATATCCGCACCCCGATGTCAAGCAAGGACGAATTGAAGAAAAAAAATTAACTTACACATGAAAAAAAATATACTTTTACTCACTGCTGGCATCCTCTCTCTTGTGGCCTGCCAGCAAAAAAATGCTGAGAAACCCATTGAAAAGCCGCAGGTGAGCGTCCAGGACGGACGTTTCACCCCTGAGGTAATGTGGAGCCTCGGTGTAATGAGCGAATATGCTGTCAGCCCCGACGGCAGTCAGGTCCTCTACACCCTGCGCTACACCGATATGGCGCAGAACAAGAACAACACCGAACTCTACCTCATACCCTCCGAGGGTGGGGAAGCCGTGCGACTCACCTCAACTGCCGCCTCCGAATTCTGCCCCGTCTGGTACGATGAAAACACCATCATGTTCTGCCGCGGTGCCGAAATCTTGTCCATGAACATCAAGACCCAAAAAGAAACCAAAGTGGCCGAGCATGAGCGTGGATTCGAAGGCTTCAAGGTGGCCCCCGACGGCAAGTCGTTGGTGTATATCAGCACCATTCCCGTTGTGCGTCCCGAACACCTCGACAAGCTCTATGCCGACCTCGACAAGACCACCGGCCGCATCAACGAGGACCTGATGTACCGCCATTGGGACAACTGGGTCGATGAAATACCCCAAATTTTCTATGTCCCGCTGGAGAATGGCAAGGCTGTGATGGATAAGGTCGTCAACATTATTGACAGCACCTTCGAGAGCCCCATGCGTCCGTGGGGTGGCACCGAGCAGTACAACTACAGCCCCGACAGCAAGACCATCGCCTACACCTGCCGCAAGAAGACCGGCTACGACTATGCCCACTCGACCAACAGCGATATTTATATCTTTAATATCGAGACTGGCGAGACTCGCAACATCAGCGAAGGCATCATGGGTTACGACCAGAACCCTGTCTTCAGCCACGATGGCACGATGATTGCCTGGGAGAGTATGGAGCGCGACGGCTATGAGAGCGACAAGCTGCGCCTGATGGTGATGGACCTCACCAGCGGCACCAAGACCGACCTCACCGCCGACTTCGACTACAGCGTCGGCAATATCCTTTGGGACGATAACGACAAGGAACTCTATGCTGTGGTTTCCTACCGCGGTATGAGTGAAATCTTCGGCTTCAACCGTGAAACCAAGGCTGTCCGCCAGCTGTCTCACGGCTACCACGACGTGAATGCCATCGCCCTCAACGGCAACAAGATTATCGCCAACCAGGTCTCCATACAGTACCCGGGAACCCTTTACGCCTACACCACCGGCGACGACCGCGCCGAAGGCACCAAGATCAGCACCTTCAACGACGACATCCTCTCGCAGGTGCGTATGGGCAAGGTGGAGGAGTGCTACGTGAAGACCGTCGATGGCAAGGACATGCTCACCTGGCTCATCTATCCCTACGACTACGACTCGACCAAGACCTATCCCGCGCTTCTTTTCTGCGAGGGCGGCCCCCAAAGCCCCGTCAGCCAGTTCTGGAGCACCCGCTGGAATTTCGAAGTGATGAGTGGCGCCGGCTATTTCGTCATCGCTCCCAACCGTCGCGGTGTTCCCGGCTTCGGCATGGAATGGCTCGAGGAAATCAGCGGTGACTATGGCGGACTCTGCATGCAGGACTATATGGCTGCTGCCGACTGGGCGGCCAACCTGCCTATGATCGACCATGAACGCATCGGTGCCTGCGGTGCCTCGTTTGGTGGCTACAGCGTCTATTGGCTTGCCGGACACAACCACGACGTCAAAGGCTACGACGAAGGCCGTCGCTTCAAGGCTTTCCTGGCCCATAACGGCATGTTCAACTTCGAACAGCAGTATCTTGAGACCGAGGAAATGTGGTTCGACAACTGGGACCTCGGTGGTCCCTATTGGGATTGGAACAACCCGCAGATCAAGAAGAGCTACAGCAACTCGCCCCACCTCTTCGTTGACAAGTGGAACACCCCCATCTGCGTCATCCACTCCGAGTTCGACTTCCGCATCGTCGCCAGCGAAGGTATGGCTGCCTACAACGCCGCCCAGATGCGCCACATCCCCAGCCGCTACCTCTACTTCCCCGACGAGACCCACTGGGTCCTCAAGCCCCAGAACAGCCTCCTCTGGCATCGCAACTTCATCGACTGGTTCGACCAGTGGCTGAAAAAATAGTCAGATAAAAGACGCCTAAAACAACAAAGCCTCGCATTTCTGCGAGGCTTTGTTTTATTGGTTGAAATGGGTTGGTAGTGTATCTCTGGAATCAGTCGATGGTGACTCTCCTCAGGTCGAGGGTATTCATGGCGTCGGAACGGAGGCCGTGGACGTTCTTGTGGGTGAAATGCAGTATTTGGTCGTAGTAAAGGACGATGACCGGCGCCTGCTGCATAACGAGGCTGTCCATCTGGTGGTAGAGGCTGATGCGGCGGTCGGGGTCGGTCTCGCGGCGTGCCTTCATGTAGAGACGGTCAAATTCCTTGCTTGTGAAACGAGTGTAGTTGGGACCTGCGGGGGCGTGGTTGGCGCTGTAGAAGAGCGAGAGATAGTTTTCTGCGTCCGGATAGTCGGCTATCCAGGAGCCGCGGAACCAGAAGGCTTTGCCTTGCGCTATCTGCTCTCGTAGCGCGGCGGGAGGATTGACATCCACCTGTATGTCGATACCGATGAGGCCAAGTTGTTGCTGGATGTATTTGCAGAGGTCAAGGTAATTGGCGGTGGTGGAGAGCTTGAGGGTCGGAAGCCCTTTCCCGTTGGGAAAGCCGGCCTGAGCCAGCAGAAGTTTGGCGCGCTCGGGGTCGTAGCGGTAGCCGTAGGAAGGCAGCGTGTCGTAGCCCGGAAGTCCCATGGGGACGAAGCCGCCTTCGCCTGGACGGCCTATGTTGTTGCGCAGGTAGCGCATCATCTTGGTGCGGTCGAAGGCGCAGTTGAGGGCTTGACGGAGTAGTTGGAAGCTGGATGGGGAAAGCTGAAGGTTGTCGGCCTCGAGGTTGAAACCGAGGTATTCTGTGTTGAGGTAAGGTGTGGAGACGAGGTCGATGCGGTCGGCATATTTGTCTTTCAGGCGCCCGTCGCGGGTGAGCACTTCGTCCTTGTAGGAGGCATCGAGGGAGTTGAGGAAGTCGAGGTTGCCTTTGACGAATTCTAGGAAGACCGTCTGGCGGTCGATGATGAAGGTCACATCCACAGCGTCGAGGTATGGCAGGCGGGCTAGGGTCGTCTGGCCGTCGGCGCCCACCACGCTATCCACTTCAAAATAGAGTGGGTTTTTCCTGAGGACAAGTTTGACGCCCTCTTTCCAATACTGGAATCGGAAAGGACCGGTACCGCAGGGGTGGGAGCGGAAGTCCTTGCCGTAGTGTTCTACCACCTCGTGCGGCACCACGGAACAATAGACCATTCCGAGGAGACTGAGGAAGGGCGAGAAGGGGGCTTTGAGGCGGATGACGAAGGTGCTGTCGTCAACGGCTGTGAAGTCGCGCACATCGGCGAAGATCCATCCTCCGGGCGAGGCCACGTTGGGGTCGAGAATGCGCTGGAAGGAGTAGGCGAAGTCGTGGGCAGTAACGGTGCGGGTGGAGTCGGGAGTGGGGAAAAGGGGGCTCTTGTGGAACCATACATCGTTGCGCAGGTGGAAGGTGTAGGTCAATCCGTCGGGACTGATGTCCCAGCTGCGAGCGATGGAGGGTTGCACCTCGAGGTTGGTGTCGAGCTGGATAAGGCCGTTGTAGAGTTGACGGCAGGGCCAGATGATGCTTTGGTCTTTGGCGAAAGCGGGGTCGAGGGTGGCGATGCCGGCCGACTCGTTGTAGTGGAAAATACGCTTGTCGTCGTGGCGATGGCGCGAACAGCCCGAAAGCAGCATCAACGCGACCGTGACAAAAACAAAATGACGCATCGAAAACATTTGTCTATCGTTACTTTAACTACTTAACTTTTTATCTACTTTTTCTCCCTCCTCTCACATCAGCTTGCTTCTTCGGAGGAGGAAGGGGAGGATGACTTGGTGGAATCCGAGGGCGACATCGACCGGCTGGTAGTCGATACGGTACTGGAGCGCATGTTGCTGCAGATCGGCCTGCATGCGGTGCATTTGTGCGCTGTAGGCTTCCGCTATCTCGGCAGGGTTCAGTTGCAGATGGCGTCCGCTTTCAAGGTCGATAAAGCGATAGGGACGGGAGTCGTAATCGAGCGAGAGTTCCTTCGACTTGTGCAGGGTGTGGAAAAGGACTACCTCATGCTTGTTGTGCCTCAGGTGGCGCAAAGCATCCAGGAAGGAGTCCCATTGGTCGGAGGGAAGCAATGCATCGGTGAAAAGAACCACGAGAGAGCGGCGGTGCAGCTGCTCAGCGGTAAGATGGATGGCGTTGCAGATGTCGGTGGGTTGCTGGTCGGAAACCGACAGCTGGCGTTCGAGAAGGCCGAAGATATGCTGCCTGTGGGCCTCGTTGCTACGAGGGGGGACAAAACTGTCAATGCCGGAAGAGAGCAAGGAGAGACCGAATGCGTCACGCTGGCGGTAGAGCAACTCAATCAGTACGGCGGAGGCCAGCAAGGCGAACGTGAGTTTGTTGGGGTGCTCGAAATCACCTTGTCCCTCCCGGGGGAAAAGCATGGATGAACTATGGTCGATGAGCAGTTGGCAGCGGAGGTTGGTTTCTTCCTGGAACTGCTTGACATACAGTTTGTCGGTACGGGCATACAGACGCCAGTCGATGTTCTTGGTGCTTTCGCCGCTGTTGTATTGCCGGTAGTCGGAAAATTCGGCTGAGAAACCGTGGAACGGACTGCGGTGGCGACCAGTGATAAATCCCTCGACAATCTGCCGGGCAAAAAAGTCGAGGGATTTGTAACGCGTGATCTGCTCCTGAAGCATCAGAGGAGAGCGTCGAGTTTTTCGGTGAGAGTCTCTTTGGCCACAAGACCGACGCTCTTATCCACCGGTTGGTCGGAACCGGCTTTGAAGAACAGCACGGTGGGGACGCTGCGGATGCGGAACCTGGCAGCGAGGTCGGAGCACTCATCTACATCGGCGGTGCCGATCATGGCGCGTCCGTCGTATTCTTTCTCGATTTCCTCGATACGGGGTGCCAGCGCTTTGCACGGGCCGCACCAGGTGGCGCCGAAGTCGATCATGACGGGCTTGCCTGTGTTGAGAAGGGCGTTGAAGTTTTCTTCTGTGACTTTCATGTTTTAAAAATATTAATGTGTTAATTATTTTGCACGGAAATAGATGGTCATCGGCACCCCGTGGAAATCCCACAGTTCGCGCATGCGGTTCTCTACGAAGCGACGGTAGGGGTCACGGATATATTGCGGGAGGTTGCAGAAAAACACAAACTGCGGGTATGGGGTCGGCAGCTGGGTGATGTATTTGATCTTAACCCATTTCCCCTTGACCGAAGGCGGGGGATTCTGCTCCTTCACAATCGGGAGGAGGGTGTCGTTGAGCTCGGCCGTGGCGATGCGACGGGAACGGGCCTCATAGACCTCACGGGCCGTCTCCAGCACCTTGAAGATGCGCTGTTTGTTGATGACGCTTGTGAAGATGATGGGCACATCGTCGAACGGCGCGATACGGGAACGTATCAGCTGCTCGAAGTCGCGGTGGGTGTTGGTGCTTTTCTCCACCAGATCCCACTTGTTGACGACAATGACCACCCCTTTGTGGTTGCGTTGGATGAGGGAGAAGATGTTCAGATCCTGCTGCTCCAGCCCTTGCGAGGCGTCGAGCATAAGGATGCAGACATCGGCGGCCTCGATGGCGCGCACCGACCGCATGACGGAATAGAACTCGAGATCCTCGGTCACCTTGCTCTTGCGGCGCAAGCCGGCGGTATCGACAAAGTTGAAGTCGAATCCGAAGAGGTTGTAATGGGTGTAGATGGAGTCGCGGGTGGTGCCGGCGATAGGGGTGACGACGGAGCGCTGCTGCCCCGTGATGGTGTTGATGAACGAGCTTTTGCCCACGTTGGGGCGTCCCACGACGGCGATGCGGGGAAGGCCGTCCGAAAGTTCCTCCTTGCCGTCGGAGAAGTCCTTCACCAGTATGTCGAGCAGGTCGCCTGTGCCGCTGCCCGTGATGCCGGCGATAGGGTAGGGCTCGCCGAGACCGAGGGAGTAGAACTCGGACAAGGCATCCATCTGGGCGGAGTTATCCACCTTGTTGGCTGCCAGCACGACGGGTTTGGGACATTTGCGCAGCATCTCGGCCACATCCTCGTCCATGGGCGTCAAGCCCTCGCGGGCATCGACCACAAAGAGGATCATATCGGCCTCCTCGATGGCGAGCGCCACCTGCTTGCGTATCTCCACCTCGAACTCGTCGTCGCCGCCCATCACGTAGCCGCCCGTGTCGATAACCGAGAAGGTCTTCCCGTTCCAGTCGGCGTGGCCATACTGGCGGTCGCGGGTGACGCCGCTGGTCTCATCGACGATGGCGCTGCGCGATTCGGTCAGGCGGTTGAAGAGGGTCGATTTGCCCACGTTGGGGCGTCCTACGATGGCGATAATGTTCATTTAGATATCCAGTACACGTTTGCGGCCGCCATGTCCGATGAGGAGATTCAGGCCGAACTTGAGGTTGAATGCTTTTGCGTCCGTAATGTAGATGTTGCTGATGTAGTCGGCGACCAGGTAGGACTGCACGGCGGTGCCGATGGACAGCACGAATCCGGCTCCCGGGTTGAAGAAGTCGGCCTTGTTGCCGTCGAATACCAGCGAAGTGCCCAGGATGAGCTCGATCCAGTCGAACACATTCACGCCGAGGGTGGCGGTGGTGTTGAATCGGAACGTGTTGGCCACGTTTCCGCCCAGGTCGAGCGTCGTCGCGTTCTGCTTGCTCAGCAATCCCCGGTCGAACTGGCCGTGGAACAGCAGGCCTGCACGCAACAGTTTGAGGAAATTGAAGCTGGCGCCCGCATTGATCTTGGTGGGCACGTTGTACCAATAATCCTTGGTGTTCTGCTCGAAACGGGGCAGCAGGCTCTTGAACTGCTCGGCGACATATTTCAGCGAGTCCATGTTCATCTGTCCGCGGTTGAGCAGGTTGTTCACCTGCATACCCTCAAACTCGATGACACCCTGTCCGCCTGTGGGCACCATGCTGTTCACATTCTTCTGCCAGTGGATGCCAGCCGACAGGTCGTTCACCGCCAGCGAGAAGGTGAAGGGACCCATGTCGTACTTGGCGCCGATGTCGAAAGCCAATCCCGTGTTTCCGTTGATCGGGTCGAACATCGTCTCCACGGCCTCTCCCAGATGTTTGGTGAGGTTGGTCAGTATGTTTCTCGTGCCGCCGGCGGTGTCTATCGGCACAGCCGCAGCCTCCATGGCCTCATAATACACGCGGGCCGTCACTTTGTCGAAGTTGGGGTCCGTCTCGATCACGATGTTGGTGTTGTCGGTCTGGATGTTGAACACACCCGAGAGCAGTTTCGCGTGCACGCCCACCGTCAGCGGAATCACAGGCACCTGATAGCCGGCACCGAGGCTGGTCTCCAGATACATCTGTGCGTTGAAGGCGTTGCCGTTCAGCACCGTGACCGAAGGTATGGGATTGCCGTTGTCGTCCATGTTGCCACCCGTCAAGGCGCTCACGATGCCGCCGGACAACCCGAGGGTCATACTCGTGCGGAGCTGCGTGTTGAAGGTGAAGAAAAGGTCGCCCGCACGGAAGCCGAAGCCCAGCAGGCCCATATCCCAGTTCATGCGGAAGGGGTTGTCGGCGCTGATCTTGTCAAACACGCCGTTGATGTCGATGATGTTGGCCTTCTGCTTCGAATCGTATCTCACTATGTCGTGTATCGACAAGGGGAACCCGAACTGCAAGCCCGTCGAAGGCAGGGTGACATACACGCTGTTGTTCCCCGGGAAGAAAGCCGGGTTCAGTGTGTTCGACTGCGGAATTCGCTGTGCATGGTAAAACAGGTTGTTCGTCTCGTTGTACTGTGCATGGGCGATGCCAGTCAGGAGAAGGGCGGTCAGTATAATGGCTGTCTTTTTCATCTTGTGGTCCTCCTTGCTTTATTATTTACCTCCGAAAAGCGGCATATCGACCGTCAGCGACGGATGCAGCTGAACCTTCATCTTGATGTTCAGGTAGTCGTCGCGCTGGATCGACATCTTGTCCGTGCCGTTGGTGGAAAGCGTCATGTCCATACTGATAGTCTTCGCCTGCAGCAGCTTGTTGAGCATATCCATGTCGAACGGCACGAAGATGCGGCTCACCACAGGGGCGCCGGCCTCGCTCACGCCCGGGTTGCCAGCCACCGGCACCGGCGTCGCCGACGCAATCTGGCCGTTGGTGAACAACGTCCCTATCGACTGGTTGTTCTCGTCCATGAAAGTGGCGTTCAGGAGGAGGTTCAGCGGTATTCCGTTGGTGAACTCGAAGACGAACCGGTTCAGCGTGTCAAAATCCAGCGTCACATGGTTGTCGGCCAGCTTCTTCTTGATATCGTTCACCATGTCGGCCAGCGACTGCTGGTTCGAGCCGTTCTGCGCCGTCTGGTTCACCTCGATCGAGTAGTCGAAAGTCATGTTGTTGATCCTCACCTCGAACGGCAGCCGCAGGTCGAGCTTGGCGTCATACTCCAGCCACGACATCTGCAAGGCTTCCAGCAGCGGCGTGAAGCGGTCGGCATGCAACGGGTCGGCCATGATGCTGTCGTAGATGGTGTTCTTCACGTTGAAGTTCATGTGGCAGCTGGCGATGATCTTCTTCGGGCGGTCGTTGATGATCGACGCCAGGTTCACATCCACAAACGACACGCTGTCGCCCGCCACAATGTCGTTGATCACCAGCGAGTCGGACAGCTGGGCGTTGCCGTCAAACTCCGTGGTGTCCGTCTCGTTGGACTTGAAATACTGAATCTTCAGCTGGTCGAGCGAGATGGAGGCGTTCTCCCGCAGATACTGGTTGGCAGCCTCGTCGGGGCAGCCTCCGCGCACCTTCACCTTCAGCGCCAGCATCATGTGCGCTATCTGCATGTCTATATCCTCCACCTTGTCGAAGATATCCACCGGAATCTCATAGCGGATGGTCGTATCGATCAGCTTGATCATGGGATCCGTCGGGTCTTTCGTCCAAGACTTGCCGTAGGTGACGGCCGTCGCCTTCTTGCTCGACGAGGGGTTCATCTCCAGACGCTGGTTCAGCGCCGTGTCGTAGTGGAAGGTAATCACGTTGTCCTCCAGAATCATACCCGAGAAGGTGCCGTCGAAGGTTTTCAGCAGGTCGTTCAAGTTCAACTTGCCGTCGCTCACTATCGGCAGGCTGAATCCCGGATCGATCTCGCCCTGCACTCGGTAAGGCTTGTTCAGCAGGTTCATGTCCTCCTTGTGGCATGAAACGAGCGACACAAGTCCAGCCATCATGGCTACAAAAAGTATCCGCTTTTTCATAGTCTATTAATTTGTTTGTTGTTGTTATCTAATCCATTAACGACAAATCTACATTTTGTCGCAACTGCAAAGGTACAGATACTTTTCCATATATGCAAATTTTATTTTATAAACAATTAAAAGAGGCAGCCTGCATCCTTTTTTTTCTTGCAGTGGAGAAAAAGCAGGGCAGCCTCGTGGAGGCCGCCCCGATTTCATTATGAAAAAAATTAGAGTTTAATCGATGTTTTTCACTACAATTGTTTTATTGCAGCGTTGCACAAGGTCCTAAGGGCAAAATTGTTGTGGGATTATTGAACCTTGTGGAACACCAAATCCGGTATGCCGACCAGAGAGCTTGTCGCTGTAGTACCATTGACATTGAATTCAAACGTACCAAAGTCTTCTTTGGCCCGATTGAGATCTTCCTCATTCATCACGTACCAGCCATAGCCCTCTGTAAGGGTGAGGGTGGAGGCGTCGAGGTTTCCCGCTTCCCACGACCAGCTGACCATGTTGCTGTCAGCGTCGTAGGTAACATCGGTATAGGCCTGGTAGGCCGCGGAGATGTCGTAGTTCACCGTTCCGTCGGCCAAAGTATATGTGCCAACCATGTGCTGCCCCCAAGCAATCACATACAAGTCGAGGTTCCCGCCGGCGAAGATGGCGACAAAGGCAATATCATCCGGGGTGTCGGCATGCCGAGGGGCTTCCCAGCGCCCCTCTATCGAGGTGCCGTTTCCACTGTTCCCGTTGCTACTATTGTTACTATTGTTACTATTGTTTCCCTCTTCTTTGTTGCACGACACAGAGAAAAGTGTCGCAAATGCCATGATGGCGATAAAAAATTTTTTCATAATCTTTTTAAGTTTTAGCTTTTAAATCACAATTCCTTAACGCGACATTCCCTTTATTATTGTGTCGGGAACTTGGCGTTTTTTTTTACCAGCCCAATTGTCCTGCTGCAATAGGGCCGCCTTGCGGCGTTTCTTTTATCTGTATTTGACCTTTAAATAATCAAGCAATATCGGCAAGGTCTTATTAAAACCACACTGCAAAGATACAACTTTTTGCCGATACCGGCAAGTTTTCGCAAAAAAGGGGCAGCCTCGTGGAGGCCGCCCCGGAAATCAACATCGAAAACCAATATGTTTTCGGTGTAATTAACGTGAACTTCCAAACATTATTGTGTGACGGGGTCGATTTTTCTATGGCGGTTGCGGCGTTTCTTGTTGACATTTAACGGGGTGCTGTGGGGAAAGGCCTTGCTGTAGGCGCGGTCGAGGGCTTTCAAGTCCACCTTCCGCATGCCGATGCCCAGATAGACGGCCACCGACGTGTGCCAGCGTCTGCACACCAGCCGACAGACCCTCCGCCGGTGGGTCGCCCGCGGACTGCTGCACCCCTCCACCATGGGC
>ODAI011097221.1_pt1 | contig 12267 bp, 7 predicted proteins | sample 1539321 | NCBI WGS metagenome assembly ODAI01 (sample SAMN02144231, study PRJEB22623) | gut metagenome | biome: sheep rumen | host: Ovis aries | place: New Zealand
AACATCTTTGCTGCGCTGTTCTTTATCGTATGGATCAAAATAAATTTTAGAGGGGTCCACCTTCATGTTTTTATTGTAACATAAAACCCTTATGGTTGACTTGGTGTGTTATGATATATTTATATGTCTAAAAATTTAGTAATCGTAGAGAGCCCGGCCAAAGCACACACTATCGAGAAATATCTCGGAAGTGATTTTAAAGTGTTAGCAAGCGTGGGGCATATTAGAAAAGATACTAAGGTTGATAAGTCAACTTTTGATGTGACATATGAAATTGATCCAGAACATAAAGATATTATTAATGAGTTAAAAAAAGAAGTAAAAACTGCTAATAAAATTTGGCTCGCAACTGATGAAGACCGCGAAGGAGAATCAATTTCTTGGCATCTTCTTGAAGTTTTAAAACTTCCAAAAACCACTGCAAGAATAACTTTTCACGAGATTACTAAACCAGCTCTAGAAGAAGCAATCAAAAATCCACGTACTGTTGATATGGATATGGTAGCTTCACAACAGGCACGTCAAACACTAGATATGCTGGTGGGTTACGATCTTTCTGATATGGTACGCAAAAAAGTCCCAGGCGCAATTTCGGCCGGACGCGTACAGAGTCCAGCACTTAGGCTTGTAGTGGAGCGCGAAAAAGAAATTGAAAAATTTGACTCCAAATTTAATTTTAAAGTCACTGGAAAATTCAAGAAAAGTGCTGAGTTTGAAGCAACTTATGACGGTAACGCACCAGAAACCGAAGAGGCCGCTATAAGATTACTTGAGAAATTACTTGATGCTGATTTTGTCGTGACCGATGTGGCAGATGAAGAGGGGATTAAGTCCTCACCAGTACCATTTACTACTGCTGCTCTCCAAATCGAAGCCAACGCTAAACTTGGTTTTTCATCACGTACCACGATGGCCGCCGCTCAGGGGCTATACCAATCTGGTTTAATCACTTATCATAGAACCGATTCTCTTAATTTGTCGCGTCAGGCAGTAGCCGAAATGGCTAATTATATTGAAAAGAGCTTCGGAAAAGAATACTTAAAAGTGCGTTCATTTAAGACAAAAGACGCTTCAGCCCAAGAAGCACATGAAGCAATTCGTCCTACTAGTGTTGCAAGAACTGCCGCCGGCAAAAATGAATACGAAAAGAAACTTTATCAGTTGATTTGGGCAAGAACCCTTGCCACTCAAATGGCAAGTGCTAAGGTTGCGAAAACTACTATCACGCTTGAAGGTAAAAAAGAGCCGTTCGTTGCTAAAGGCGAAGTGGTGATTTTTGATGGTTTTCTTCGCGTTTATGGCAAGGCTCGCGACTTAGAGCTACCGAAGCTTAGTAAGGGTGATAAAGTGGCTAATTTGGGTCTCTACGCGCGCCAGAACTACTCAAAAGCACCGGCGAGATATACAGAAGGTTCGCTCGTAAAGAAACTCGAAGAACTTGGAATAGGCCGACCTTCGACATATGCCTCAATTATGACCGCCATCCAGGCACGTGGTTATGTGGTTAAGGGCGAAAGTGAAGGCTCGAGCCGCACTATTGTTGAAATTAGAGCAGAGAATGGCAAGGTACAGCGCGAAACTGTATCCGAAAAATATGGTGCCAATAAAGGTAAGCTCGTACCAACGCCAATTGGCGAATTAGTGGCAGATTTTCTAGTAGATAATTTTAAGAATATTGTTGATTACAAATTTACAGCCAATATTGAAAAAGATTTAGATCTTGTGGCGGAAGCAAAACTCGAACGCGTTAAGATGTTAAAGGATTTTTATGGCCCATTTCGCGATACAGTTTTAGTCGCTCAAGGTGTAGAACGCTATAATAATGCAAAATTACTTGGTCATGATCCAGAAACTGGAAAACCAATTTATGCAAAAGTTGGTAAGAATGGTGGCTTTATTCAGCTTGGCGACAACGAAAAAGAAGCTGGAGAAAAACCACGTTTTGCACCTTTACCAAAGCGTAAATCCGTAAAAACCGTGACTTTAGAGCAGGCTTTAAAACAACTTGCTCTCCCATCTTTGCCGCGTATTCTCGGAAAAGCCAAAGACGGAAATGAAATTATTGCTGCTAATGGCCCATTCGGACCATATTTAAAGGCTGGTAAATATAATATTCCGATGAAAGATTATGACCCATATACTGTGACGCTAGAGGAAGCATTGCCTCTTTATGAAGCTAAAATAAGCTCTATCATCGCCGACTGGGAAGATATTATGATTATTAACGGTGCTTATGGCCCATATATTAAAGGTCCAGGTAGGCGCAATAATATCAAAGTTCCTAGCGATGTTGATCCAAAGAAGATTACTCGCGAACAAGCCGAAGAAATGCTTAAAAACAAGCCAAAAACCACCCGTAGAGGTGTACGCGGTGGTCGCTCAAAGACTCGTGCCAAAAAGTCGGCTAAAGTCTCTAAAAAATCCTAGTTTTACAAGATTTTTACCATAAATGCTATACTTCTAGCATTTTTTTTCACAAATGAAAAAAATGTGATACAATAATGTGAGAAAATAAAAATTCCATAGTTGACATTTAGTGAAAACTATGTTATTATAAGCATTATTAACAGTAACAACAGGGATGGAATAAGGAAAAATACTGATGGACCAAAATGCGGAAATCCTAAAAAAAGCAATCTCCGGCAGCCTAAAAATCATTGAACAGAAACGTGAAAGAGAAATCATTTCTCGTCGTTTCGGTCTAAATGGTAAGAAAGAAACACTTGAACAAATTGGTGAAATGTTATCGATTACACGCGAGCGTGTTCGCCAACTCGAAAAAGCAATTCTAATTCGTCTTCAGATTTCCGCGGAAGATAATCAAATCCCTGAACTTGCTGCAGCTGAAAAGATCTTGATTCGTAACCTTACTGAAATGGGTCGCGTAGCTAAATTGTCTGATCTTGCCGATAAAGTATACGGCAGAGTAGCCACTTCTTCAGAGAGAACTGGCATTTATTTTATTGCAACTTTCTCTAAAGCACTCTCTGTAATTGAAGAGAATGATAAATATAACGCAGCCGTTGGTATTGCAGAGTACGGCGATGAAAAGACAATTCGCTCTAAAACTGACGAGATCGTAAAAGTTATTCGTGAAAATAAAGCTCCGATGACACTGGATGAGCTTGACAATAAGCTAGATTATGAGCATCCTGACCATATAAAAGCTATTGCGTCAATTTCTAAACTGTTAGCAACCCTAAATGGCCTTTGGGGACTTGCTAAATGGCCAACTGTCAACCCAAAGAACATCCGCGATAAGATTTTTGTAATTCTTGAAGCTAAAAAAGAGCCAATGCATTTTTCAGAAATCGCAAAAGAGATTGCTGACTCTAATTTCAAGAGAAAAAATGTTACTGTACAGGCTATCCACAACGAACTCATTAAGGATTCACGTTTTGTACTAATTGGTCGCGGTATTTATGCTCTTTCGTCTTGGGGTTATAAGAAGGGAACTATTTCCGAGATTATAACTTCTATTCTAGAAAAATCTGAAGCTCCACTTACTCGTGAAGAAATCGTAAAACAGGTTCTTCGTGTTCGCAAAGTAAAAGAAACTACCATTCTTCTTAATTTACAGAATAAAAAGTTATTTAAGAAAATTGATAAGAACTCTTATACTTTAGCATAGTTTATGCTAGAATATACTTATGGATAAAGTCATACATTTTATTTTAACGCCGATGTTTTGGATTCCGGCTGTTGCTATTTTGGCTTATTTTACCTATAAAAACTATAAAAAACTAAACACTCTTAAAGTTTTGAATGTTGATTCTGTGCTTTTGATGCTTGAAATTCCACGCACAAATGACAAAAAGGAGCTCGCCGCCGAGCAACTATTTGCTTCACTTCATGGTATTCTTCGCGATAAACAAGAGCTCAAAAATTCTGGTGGCGTGCAAGAGCATTTATCGTTTGAAATTGTTTCTACGGCCGGCCAAATTCGTTTTTATGTTTGGGTGCCAAAAGTCTTGCAAAGCTTTGTAGAAGGGCAGATTTATTCACAATACCCAACCGTGCAGATTTACAAGATGAACGAAGACTATGTTGATTCTCGTGCAAAATATCCAGTGAGCTACACTGCAGAGCTAACACTGATTGACAATTCGGCACTTCCTATTAAGACTTTTGAATCCTTTGAGGTCGATCCTCTAGCTGGTATTACTGGTACGCTCGCAAAACTAAGCCCTGAAAAAACTGAAGAAATGTGGATTCAAATCCTCGCTCGTCCAATTCCGGACGATTGGCACAAAAATACGACCGATAAGTGGGTGAAAGGCGTAAAATCTGGAAAGAAGACTCTGTTTGGTGGCACGATTGATTGGACTTATATTGTAGAAATCTTAGGTGCTTTGGTTAGACCGCCAGCTGGTGGGACAACTTCTGAAGTTAAAGTTGAGCTGTCAGACCGCGCCAAAACTCAAATTGCAAAAGCCGAGGAAAAAGCCACAAAGCTCGGTTACGAAGTCAAGATTCGCTTAGTATATCTCGGTCAAAGCGATATTGATGCCAAATTGAACATGCAGGCACTTGTTGGTACTTTCAAACAGTTTAATTCTACTAATTTGAATGGCTTTAAACAGGTTGGTGGCACATTTAGCCGTGACGAATTAGCCGCCTACAAAATGCGTTTATTCTCCGATAGTGGCTTTATTCTAAATATCTCAGAATTGGCTTCGGTTTACCATTTACCGCACACATCGGTAGAAACACCAAATATCGTTTGGGCAAGTTCAAAGACCGCCGAGCCGCCAGCCAAACTCCCAGTACTAACTGGCGAAATGTCGAACGATGAAAACATTTCTGCCTTTGGTTTAACCAATTTCCGTGGCATCAATCATCAGTTTGGTTTGATTCGTCGCGACCGCTCACGCCATGTTTATATTATTGGTCAGACTGGTGCTGGTAAGTCTGGTTTGCTTGAATTAATGGCACTCTCCGATCTTTTCTATAATCAAGGTTACTGTATTATTGATCCGCATGGTGATTTTGCTATTGATAATCTTAAATTCGTACCAGAATCACGTATTAAAGACGTAGTTTATTTCAATCCAGCCGATACAGCTTATCCAGTGGCATTTAATCCGTTAGAGGTGAGCGACCCAGCTAAAAAACCAAACATTTGCTCTGAAGTAATTGGCGTATTAAAGCGCATGTTCGGCGATTCTTGGGGTCCAAGACTTGAACATATTCTCCGTTATACGCTGCTTGCCCTGCTCGATCGTCCAGAAACAACCCTTCTTGATATTTCAAGAATGCTTACGGACAAAGATTTCCGCAAGGAGACTTTGGAGTATTGTCACGATGTAACTGTGCTCCAGTTCTGGAAACACGAATTTGGTCAATGGAATGAAAAGCAAGTCAATGAGTCAATTGCACCAGTCCTAAACAAGGTGGGTGCATTTACGGCCAACCCGATTATTCGTAATATTATTGGTCAATCAAAATCATCATTTGATATCCGAAAGATTATGGATGAAGGTAAGATCTTAGTCGTGAATCTGTCCAAAGGTCTAATTGGCGAAGATAATGCTGCGATTCTCGGCGCATTCCTTGTAACTAAGGTTCAGCTTGCTGCTATGAGCCGTTCCGATATTCCAGACGTCAAGGATCGTCGCCCGTTCTATCTTTATGTAGATGAGTTCCAGAACTTCGCTACCGACTCGTTTGCTGTAATTCTATCCGAAGCTCGTAAATACGGCCTTAACCTTACCGTCGCCAACCAATACGTTGCCCAAATGACCGATTCAGTGCGTGACGCTGTCTTTGGTAACGTTGGTACAACTATCAGCTTCCGTGTTTCGGCAGATGATGCTCCGATTCTTTCTAAACAGTTTGAACCAATCTTTGAAGCAGCAGATTTACTCCAATTAAATAACCGCAACTTCGTGATTTCAATGATTATTAACGGCGAAAAAGTGCCAGCCTTCTCTGCTACTACTTTGCAAATTCCAGATTCGCCAAAAGATAATTTTGCCGACATCATTTCTTACTCTCGTGCACATTATGCTCGCCCGCGCTATGACGTTGAGGCAGAAATTCGTGAGACGATTGAACAATCCGAAAAATATAAGAGGGAATTATCAGATTCTGGTCGCCAAGACGGCCCTGTATTCACTCCAGTATCCCGTACCATGGTGACTGATGCCCCTTCAATGCCGACCAATGGCTATGTCCTTAAGGCCGAACAAAAACCGAACATTAAAAGACCATCTACGCCGCAAGAAGATTTCCGCCGCCAGAACCTTAGCCCGAACGCCGCTGAAGGTAAAGAACGTCTTGGGTTAAAAGATCTTGCGAAGCTCGTGAAGAAGCAGGAAACCAAGCAGGAAACGGCTCCAGAAGCCAAAATTAAGCCCGTAGAGGCCCCTAAACCGGAGGAGACGAATAAGAAAGGGAAGGAAAGGAAATCTCGCCGTAAAGCCGGTAAAAAAGCCCTAAATGCTTCCCCTGCCCCTGTCAAACAGGTAGAAACGCCTGTTAATAATGCTTCTGAAACTGTACAATCCCCTACCCCTGCTTCCACCCCTGTTAAAACTGTAGAAAAACCTACTGTTCCCACCCCTGTTTCTACCCCTGTTAAGCCAGAGGTGGTATATCAGGAAAAATCAGTGGTAGAGATTTATCCATCCCATAATAAGGCTCCGCTCGACCAGCCATTAAATCGTCCAGATCATTATGCAGAAAAAGACAATTCGTCAGACGGATTTTTGGCAATCAAACACTAGGAAACTAAACAAAATTTAAAAATAGCCGGCCACGTGAAAACGGGCCGGTTTTTAAATGAAAACACATGCGTCCAAATCCACATAGTTCTAATGTCGCACAATATAGATTTTAAGACATTTAAGATAGATTCAAAAGACGATTCAATATACGTCTTTTACAGGGTAAATATGGCAGGCCGGCCGGGAATTACGCCATAATTCCCATTAATGATGGTCGCACGATTGTTATTTATATTGACGTTTAAAGCGTTTTGGAATCTTCCAATATAAACCTAAATCACGGCTCAAGTCCGGTACTGGAATACCGGCGCAAAGCCGCCTGAAATTTATATTTATATTCAGGCGAGATTTCAAGTTTTTAACTTAAATAAATTACAATCCGAGGCCTTCAGTTGGTGTATTTTTAGTCGATTTTTACCGCCACCCCTGTTCTTGTTCGACTTTTGCTTCAAGTTTTCCACAATTTGACTTTTCCCCGCTTTTATTTCCCTTTTTTCATTTTTCCCTGTTATTTTTTTATATTTTGATGTTTTTACTACCTTTTCAAACCCCTAAACCGAACAAAAACCGAACGATAGAACAGAGAAGACTAATAGAACAAAAACCGAACAGTTCCCTATTTCCAGTAGGCTTTGCCCTCTATACGGACATCTATATAAGAGAAGGTTTCCCCTCTCCCGGCATCTTTAAGATAACGAATCATGCGGTCAGCGTCTTCAACAGACACGGCGGAGTCGCGATCAATAGTCATTTTGATATAGCCATTGTAGCCATCGAGGTAAAAATCGACTTCACGGATGGCTCCGTTTGGAATAACGGCTTTTGATGGATTATAGCCAAGGTCACGAAAATCTACTTCGGCCTGGCCGATATAATCTTTCATACGCGAAGTGATGCCACCGGTCGTCGAAGAGGCCTCGTCAATAACCTCGATAGTTGGGGATGGCTTAACAGTTATTGTGTTAGAGATGGGCTCGTCTTCTCTTGGTCCAAATAAAAGCCCAATAATATAAATGACAAAAAAAGCTGCAGCAATAAAGCCTATTACGGTAAAAGTGATGCGCAAAATTTGCTTGGTACGATTTCGTTTATGAGTTTCGGCACGCTCTGATGCAGTCTCAAGCTTTTCCCTGCGCTCAGCGATTGTGCGTCCAGATTGAATTCTTGCATTACGTTTCACTGCCGGCCACCCCAAGAATTATATCAGCGAGGCGAGATGCAGCGTCAGCACGAGCCTCTTTATGGAGAGCATCTGCCATGTCCGCACGCGTGCGGGCGGATTTAACGAGACGACGAATCACTTCTAAAAGTCTTTTTGGATCTTCCATCATATCAGAATCGTTTAATACTTCTACGGCGTTTGCAGCTTTTAGGCGTTCGGCGTTTCGAACTTGATGACTACCTGGTAAGCGTTCAAATGGAACGAGGATGACTGCCTTTTTTAGAGCCGCTAGCTCGGCTATAGTGGTGGCTCCGGCACGTGAAACAACTACGTCGGCGGCGCCCATTAATTCGTTCATCGTGGTATTAAATTCCCACATTCTGAAGTTTGACTCGAGTGAAGCATTTTCCCAGTTTTCGTAGCGTTTTAAATCTACCATGTCTTCATAGTGTTTACGGCCAGCAACTAGGCCTACTGAAGTAAATTTTAAGAGGTCTGGTAAAATAGTACGGATTGCTTCGTTTAGATTTTCGGAGCCTTGAGAACCACCAGTTATGACAACAAGAGGTTTATCAACATTAAACGAAAAGGCTTTTTTAAGGGATAATTCCCTGGCCGGAGCGACGGCTTTATATTCTGGGCCAACTGGTATACCGGTCCAAATATAGTTTTTGTGTTGCTCTAACACTTCGTCGGACGGCGGAATGCCAAAGGCGACTTTTTCGGCTTTTTTCATAAGAATACGGTTAGCAAGACCTGCCACTGCATCAGATTCGTGGATTACATATGGTATTTTAAAGAGTCTGGCCATTAGCCCGACGGGGAGTCCTACATAGCCACCCTTTAAAAAGATGACATTCGGGCGACTAGTTTTTTTCACTAAACGGCAGAAACACGTAATAATGCCAGCTAGAAAACCAAAAAAGCCCAGTATATTGCCAAAGATTAAATCTTTCAAAGTAATATCAATATGAATAAAATAATCACGAAAAGTCCAGCCTGAATAACGATGAAATTTGCCGGCTGGCAAGCGACGGACTCTGATAGATGAGCTTCTGCGTTTTTCGGTAGTGTCGGTCCAAGAAACACCGAGCTCGGTAGTAAGCTTGGTGACGTTTTTATAGTATTTAAAATCAGTCCAAAATTCGATTTTGGCGCGCGGTTTTTTTTCTAGAATCTCACGAACGACGGCGACGGCTGGAGTAATGTGTCCGCCCGACCCCCCGCCGACTACTAATATCTTCATTTTTTACTACCTCTCTACTAGTATAGCATGAAAGTTGTAAAACTAAGCCGATTGCAAATGAGATAAAGATCATGCTTGTACCACCATAAGAAAGGAGTGGAAGTGTAATCCCAGTAACTGGAACTAGGCCAGTCATAGCCATAATGTTCACCGCGACTTGAGCGAGCGTCCAAGAAAATACCCCGACAATAAGAAGTCTTTCGTTTTGGCCACTGGTATGCTCAGCGACTTTCAACATACGAAGGAGCATGGCGCCAAAAACCGCTATAACTATGAATAGCCCCACGAAACCAAATGTTTCGCCCATGATGGCAAAAACTGAGTCATTAATAGATTCTGGTAAGTAACCAGTTGCTTGAACGGAATTGCCAATGCCGGCGCCAAAAAGCCCACCGGTACCAATCGCGAGCATAGCATTTTCGATATGGTAGGTTGAATCAGAACTGGCGGCACCAGAAATCGTATCTAGCCAGGCATAGATGCGTTGCATACGGTGAGAAGAAGTTGCGATAGCACCAACGGCGACAACTAAAACAATGGCAAGCATAATTAGATATTGTTTCATGGGCACTCCAGAAGCGAGGAGTGTACCAAAAATGATGGCCATTAGAGCTACGCCAGTGCCGAGATCGCCTTGGGCAACAACAACAAGACCAAGTGATAAACCACAAACTATGATAAGTGGTAACCAAAACTCTTTAAATTTGCCGATACTTCCCTCTTCTTTTTTACGAGTAAGAAAATCCGCAAGATAAATTACTAATGCAACTTTTAATAGCTCGGCCGGCTGAAAACTAACTGGCCCAAGGTTATACCAACGACATTCACCGAGCTCACATTTTGCTAGCGACGAACCAGATTCGGCTAAAATCCAAAGTAAAACAGAGGCCAGAATCGCTACAATCATGATTGGTTTAGCTAGTTTTTTAATTAAATCATACGGAATGACCTTAAATGCTAGAACAAAAGCAACGAGCGACAAAAATACTGAACGAAGTTGGCCGAAGAAAAAATCATTGGCGCCATAATTTGTGCCGTAAGTTGAATTTAAAACGTTAGCACGCATTGGGCCAATTGCATAAATTACGATTAGGCCAAGCACCATTAAACCGATTGTCGCAAAAAGGATGCCAAAATCTGATTTGTGTTTACGATTCACTAGATAGTGCCTCCGACGGCAGCGAGAAAGATGCCAATAAACGCTAAGACGCCGGCAATAATCCAAAAACGCATCACAATCTTCGCTTCACCCCATCCGATAGCTTCTAAATGGTGATGCAGTGGTGCAGAAATAAAGATTTTTTTATGGAAGAACTTTTTACTAATAAGCTGAATCAGACTGGAACCAGTTTCAATTACAAACATGAGGCCGATTACTGGAAGGAGCAAGAAAGAGTTAGTCATCATAGAAACAACGCCGAGCCCTGCACCAAGCGCAAAAGAACCAGTGTCACCCATCATAAAACGAGCTGGTGGCACGTTGAACCAAATGTAAGAAAGTAGCCAGCCGACTACCGTCATACAGAAGCCAAAGAGGAGCATTTTGCCTTGGAACATAGCGATTACACCAAAGGCCCCGTACGCAAGCATGGCAAGACCGCCCGAAAGACCGTCAAGGCCATCGGTGATATTAACAGCGTTTGATGTAGCAACTACAGCAAAAGCAAAAACTAGAATCATGCCGACGACGCCGATTTCGAAGTCACCGAGAAACGGGATCATGATGGTAGTCCATCCAAGTTTTACAGCAAAGAACCAACCAAGCACTAAACCGACAGCTGAAATTAAGAAGAATTTTACTGGCCCACGAAGCCCAGCTGCTCCGCGTCCGGAACCGAAGATATTAATTGAATCATCAATAACACCTACGAATGAACCGCCAAGAAAACCAACTAAAGGTAACCAGGTTTGGCCACGATCAAGGTTAAAAATCCAAGTAACAATCGTCACAACAATGACACCAATTAATCCCGCCATGGTCGGGAAGGTGTGTTTAAACTTATGAGCATGAAGCTTCGTCATTATCGGCAAAGATTCGCCATCTACGGTAGTCTTTTTTTGCTTTTTCCAGAACTTGTATTTGTAAGCGACATAAGTATAAACTGGGGTCAGAAGCATAGCCAAAAGGAAGGCCGTAAGTGCGAGCAGGATTCCGTAAAACATTTCATCATTAATGTTCATAATCATATTATACTACGCTTTCGGTTTAATTTTATAGTAATCAATAATGTATCTTGAAAGTGAGTCAAATAAATCCATGGCGTCACCACTACCAATTGCTTGACCTTCGCCCCACATTTTAATCATGACAACATAGCTTGGCATCTCCCCTGCTGTGCCGATAAAGCCCATATAAGAACCAATAAGGTTATTCATTTCATTATCATACGAACCGTTAACAATAACTTGTGCAGTACCAGTTTTGCCACCAATAGAATAACCCGGGCGATCGGTACCATTACGAACTTTCCAACTACGGTTGTTGATAAGAAGATCGCGCATAATTGAGCTGGTTTCAGAAGATAATATTTGTTCTTCAACAGTTTCACGGTTTTCGAGTGGTTTGATTTCGCCATTCTTTTCTAATGTACCCTTTACGATGGAAGGTGTACGCCAATAACCACCATTTATAACAGCCGAAAAAGCCGTCGCGGTTTGAATCATTGTGATGCCTAGGTTTTGTCCGAAAGTCATGTTGGCATAGGTTGAATTGCGGCCCCAACCTTCGTTTGGATCTTCAATGTATCCCTCTGCCTCAATGAGCTCAATACCAGTGGCGCGACCAAGACGGAATTTGTTGTGATAGTAGTCATAAAGCTTTTCCCTGCCTTTCTGATTGATTTCATCAGGGTTGTCACCGAGAAGCTTCAAAGCGTGAATTGAGCCTGTATTAAGAGACCAATAAAGTGCATCCATCATAGAAATTTCGCCGTATAAACTAGAGCGAGTTTCGGCATTCCAGATTTTCCAATCGTCAACTACTTCAAAGTGACGGTTGAAATAAGTGGTGGCACCGTTCATTTTTCCTTCATTAATGGCGGCGGAATAGGTAAAGCTTTTGCAGATGGAGGCTGGCTCGTACGGGACTTCGGGTACCTGTTTAAAATAGGGTGAGGGACTTTTTACCATGA
>ODAI013880790.1_pt1 | contig 12267 bp, 17 predicted proteins | sample 1539321 | NCBI WGS metagenome assembly ODAI01 (sample SAMN02144231, study PRJEB22623) | gut metagenome | biome: sheep rumen | host: Ovis aries | place: New Zealand
CTCCCGCTACAATGAGGTTATGAGTAACGGCTACTACACGCTCCCAGACGGCAGACGCTCTGACGAAATGACAGAAGAAGAATGGAGAAAAGCACTTGCCCCAGAGGTGAGAGAAGCCCTTTTAATGCAGGAAGGAAACCCAGAGGTAATAAGCGCACAAGCTAACTCTATTTCTTTTGAGCGGAAAATACAGGTAGCCAGAGACTTATATAACGGCATGACAGAAGAAGAAGCTTATAACGCTTCCACCCAGAGAGACAGGGAGAGCGGGCTTTTCCAGAAGACAGAGTGGCACTTATACGAAGACCCGCCAAAGGATCTTAGTAAGTGGGAGATCTTAGCCAGCGGGGAGTTAGGGGAGTACTACCCTTCTCTTAACGGAGATGCTCCATCTGGAGTAGAATTTGAGGACGCTTTAACGGAAGACGCTATAGCCTTTAAGAAAGAATTTCCCTCTGTGGTAGACGCTATTCTAAAGGATATGGATAAGATCATAGATAGCAGTGCCAGCTCTATACCTGTAGAGCAGTGGTACAACTACTATGTAGACTGGGCTGTATTGCATGAGCTGGACGCTTACGGCTTTAGGGCGATGTATACAGGGGATAGCGCAATCTTTGAAAATAACAGAAGGGCACTTTATAACGGCATAGCCATATTAAGACCCAGTGATATTTTAAACAAGAGCAAGCGCATAGACGCTAACGGCTACTATACCCCGCCAAAGATCGAACAGGTAGTAGAGGGGCTTTCTCTTCTCTCATACTCTCCAGAAAAAGAAAACTATGCAAGGCTTACGTCTGGGCTTGAGCTGGCAAGGAAAACGCTTATAGATAGCGTGTACTGGCTCACAGGCTATAACACTGCGGTAGATCTGGTAGCGGACTATTACGAAGTAGACGAACTGAGAATAGCCTGTATTTCTACAGAGAACTTACTTACCAGAATACAAGCGTTTAACGATCTGGTAGCTACTCTCTATATGAGGATCAAACTTACAGACTACGAAAACGAAGAGGTAAAGGCTAAAAAGCTAGCTGTGCTACAGGATGTTTTCTACCCTATAGACACTACCCGCTTTACCATACCAGAAGAAAAGAAAAAGACGGTTAGGGGCTGGCTTAGAGACTTCAAAGCCTTTAAGGATGAGGATAAGGACATTTGCCACTACCTCTGTTATGAGGGGGTGAAAGCATGACAGATAACAGAACGCTTACAACCCCGCAGAGCAACAGGGTAACTACAGGTATACTCATAGCCCCACCCCCAGCCCCAGAAGCGGAAAGAGAAAGCTTCTTACCCATGCTTCATGGAAAAGCCACAGACGCTATAGCTACTATGGCTGGGGAGATGGTAACAGAGAATAAGCTTAACAACACTGGAGTTATAGAAGCTGGGAAAGTGAAGCTGGTAATAGAAAAGTTTAATGAGCTTAGCGGTACTCTGGGAGTGAGCACACACAAGCTTCTTAGCACTGCGGTAGCGGGCTTTACTTCTCTTAACCACACTGGGACTTCTAAGCGGACAGCCAGCTTTAATGGGGTGACCATTCCTTTAAAGGAATATGCTCTTAGATGCGGTTATGATGTAGAAGAGCACCCCACAGCCAGCCCAGAGGAAGAAAAGAAAGAAGCTCTCAGAGCCAAAAGGCAATTAGACAATGCCAGACGGAAAATAAACAAAGACTTAGCTATCATGTACGGAGCTTCTCTTACATGGAGTGAGAGGGTAAGAGGGGAGCCAAAGGACTACTTAGACATGAGGTTAATAGATGCTAAGGGAGTGAGAAATGGTAATATACAGATTCACTTCTCACAGCATTTTGCGGAGTACCTTATACAGCTTCCCCTCACTCAGTACCCAGTAGCTCTTCTGGGGGTGGATGAAAGAAATAATAATGCCTATTCTATGGGGCTGGCTATGGCTGAACACTACAGCATGGATAACAACCATATAAAAGGCACAGCTCAGCTTCTCAAAGTAAAAACGCTTTTAGCCCTTACAGATCTTCCCAGCATAGAAAAAGTGCGGGCTTTAAGGGTAAGCTGGAGCGGAAGAATTAAAGAACCATTTGAGAACAGCTTAGACGCTCTTACAGCTTGCGGACTTCTGGAAGACTGGAGATATAGTAAGAGCAAAGGGGAAGAGCTTACAGACGAAGAAGCAAACTTTACCAGTTACGAAGAATGGGAAGACACTCTGGTACAGTTTACGCTTAGAAACGCTCCAGACCATACAGCCAGGCTGGAAGCCAGAGCGGAAGAGCGGAAAGAGCGACAAGCTAAGAGACGGAAAACCACAAAAAGGAAAGCACAGTAATAGCAGAAACAGGGCGGGGGCTGAGACAGGCTACCCGCTCTTTTCTCATTGGCAAGCTGGGCTTTTGTATATACATTTCGCTACTGGGCAAGCAATGTTTAGATGGACGCTTTCCCTCTAAACGCAAGTTAGGTAGATTCCCTAATACCCCAGATCTGGAGCACAGCCCCAGAGCCTTTAAAGAAGAATTGCACAGAGCGCAAGAGAAGCACTTCTTAAAAAGCTGTATGTTACTGTCGCTATGAAAGCTGTAAGTTACTGTAGCCTACATATAGGGAAACCCGCAAAAAATAACACAAAATGGAGTAGCCAGCCTTAAAAAAAAGAAGACCCCGCCCAGAGGGTGAGATCCAAAAAAGCTGTAAGTTACTGTCGCAGAAGCTGTAAGTTACTGTCGCAAAAGCTGTATGTTACTGTCGCAAAAGCTGTATGTTACTGTCGGCACAAATTTTTGAAACCCGCATAAATACAGGCTTTCTGCGGGGTGGAAAATTTCAGTACTATTAGTACTATTAGTACTCTTAGCTCAGCCAGCCCCGCTTTAGTGCGGGCTGGCAATGGTAAAATACTTCTGGGAGCACTCCAGCCATTCTTCTTAAAGGCTGAAAAGACTACTCCCAGAAAGTGAGCTATACATGATACCAGTAACAGACGAAGTTTTTAACAATCTGGAATGGGAGACGCTGGACGGAATGACAGTAGACGCTCTCATAGCTGGGGCTGAAATTGTAGGAGCTGAGCCTACAGACTATCCCATAACAGACGGACTGATAATATACATGAAGAGCAAAAGCGGGGAGCTGTGCGCTCTCAGTGTAGGCTATGACCCTTACACAGAGGAAGAGCTGGAAATACCGCTTTCTATAGAGCTGGCAAAGATCCCAGAACCGAAAAAGGGAAGGGATAGCATGACAGAAGGGAGTAAGGCATGGACAGAGAGACAGCAAAAGCGGAGATAAAGAGACAGGAGCCAGACTTTCTGGAGAGAGCCAGACAGAAGGTAAATGGACATTATAGCTACATTTGCCCCAGCTGTGGTAACGGATCTGGAAGCAGTGGCACTGGCATAGCCTTAGACCCCCACAGCAAGACACCCCGCTACAAGTGCTTTGTATGCGGGCTTAGTGAAGATGTTATAGGGCTGTGGAAGATCCACACAGGCATAGCGGATGACACAGAAGCTTTTAAGGGGCTGTATGACTACTACAGCATAGAGGTAGACACTCCAGCCCAGACAGCTAAGAAGGACTTCTCAGAGTACCAGAACCAGACCAAAAATGAACAGTATACAGATATGAGTATACGCACAGCCACAGACACACAAGCGGATAAAGCTAACCTCATGAGCTACTATAGAGAGTGCCAGAGCCATATAGCAGAGACGGACTACCCAGCTCAGAGGGGGCTTAGTGCTGAGGTAGTAAAGCGGTATATGCTGGGCTATGATACTGGCTTTAACAGAGGGACTGGGGGGAAGATCTGGAAAGCCCTCATTATTCCTACAGGCAAAAACAGCTTTGTAGCCAGAAACACGGACAGCACAGCCCAGAAGACAGACCGCTACAGGAAGAACGGAGCCAGCCAGCTTTATAATATAAAGTGCCTTAAGACCGCTCAGAAGCCTATCTTTATATGTGAGGGAGAGCTGGACGCTCTCAGCATTGTAGAGGTAGGGGGAGAAGCGGTAGCACTGGGGAGCACTGCGAACTATAGCCACTTAGTAAAGCTTCTGGAAGCTCAGAAGCCAGCCCAGCCCTTAATACTGGCTCTGGACAATGACGAAGACGGACAAAAGACCACAGAGAGCTTAGCTAAAGAGCTGGAGAGGGTACAGATTCCCTTTTATAGGCTTAATCCTTACGGAGACAAGAAGGACGCTAACGAAGCTCTCATGGCTGACAGAGAAGCCTTTACACAGGCTGTAGCGGGAGCTGAGAGGATAGAGGAAGAAGCTCTGGAAGCACAGAAAGAAGAGTACCTTAAAACCTCTGTAGCCAGCCACTTACAAGAGTTTATTAACGGCATAGCGGATAGCGTGAACACCCCTTACACCCCCACAGGCTTTACTAAGCTGGACGAAGTATTAGAGGGCGGGCTGTATGAGGGGCTGTATATTGTTGGAGCTATAAGCTCTCTGGGGAAGACTACTCTTATAACCCAGATAGCAGACCAGATAGCAGAGAGCGGGGAAGATGTGCTTATATTCTCTCTGGAAATGGCAAGAACAGAGATTATGGCTAAGAGCATTTCCCGCTTAACCCTCTTAGATGTGCTCCAGAATGACGGCAAGGTAAGCAACGCTAAGACCACAAGGGGCATAACTACAGGCTCCAGATACGCTGGCTACTCTAAGACTGAGCAAGAGCTTATACAGCGGGCTATTAAGGCTTATGGGGGCTATGCTGAGCATATCTTCATACATGAGGGAGTGGGGGACATTGGAGCGGATCAGATCAGAGAGGAAGTAGGTAAGCATATCCTCTTTACAGGCAAGAAGCCCACAGTAGTTATAGACTATCTCCAGATCTTAGCCCCAGCGGATGTAAGAGCCACAGACAAGCAGAACACAGATAAAGCGGTACTGGAGCTAAAGCGGATCAGTAGGGACTACAAGATCCCTGTAATAGGGATAAGCTCTTTCAACAGGGCAAACTACAAAGAAGCGGTAACTATGGAAGCCTTTAAAGAGAGCGGAGCCATAGAGTATTCTTCTGATATTCTGATAGGGCTACAGCTTAAGGGAGCTGGCAAAAAGGACTTTGACGCTAACGAAGCAAAGACCAAAAACCCCAGAGAGATAGAGCTGGTAGTACTGAAGAACCGGAACGGAGCCACAGGGAAAAAGGTAGAGCTGGAATACTACCCGCTCTTTAACTACTTCAAAGAGGTATAAGGCTATGAGAGAGTACGAACTGATAGCGGAGACGGTAGAAGAAGCCCAGAGAGCCAGCACTGCGGTAGATTCCATGATGGACAGGGAGAGCGGACAGCTACCCCTCTTTTACAGGCTGGAAGATGGGCTGGAGCTTCCCTTTATTGATACTGGCTACCTCAGCCAGAGAGGGCTACAGAGCCTTAAGAAGCAATACCGGATAGCAGAGAAGGGGGCTTAATATGGAGCTGGACTTTAGCGGGCTTAACAGCATAGCCCAGAAAAGCGCACAGAAGGACTTCTCAGAGCCTTTTAGCTTGAAGGGTATAAACTTTCCAGTAAAGACAGAAAAGCCCCCAGAAGCCCCACAGGAAGCCACAGAGGGGCAAGCTGTAGAGGGGCTGGCTCAGATACGGCTACAGAGGGAACAGGAAGACCACAAGAAAGCTGTGGAGATGTACGGAACCTACCAGACCAACATAAAGCGGGCTGGACAGCTAAGAACCGATATTATGAAGGGAGTTAAGGCTGGGGACGCTCCACAGGCTCTTCTCTTAAAGGCTGTAGAGTGTATAGCCCTCATGACTGGGGACAGGCTCTTTCATGAGCAAGTCGAAGAGGATATGAAAGCGATCTGGGGAGAGGGCTTCTTAGATCCTATTCCCTTAGAGTGGGCACTGCGGGGAGTAGAAGACCGTATAGAAAGCATGAAGAGAGCCTGTAAGGAAGAGGGGCTGGGAGCTGATAGCAAAGCCAGAATAGAGAGGGCACTACAGGCACACTACCAGAAGAGGGACAGGCTTAAAGCCCTACTGGAGCAAAACACAGAAGACATGGACGCTATGAGAGCTGGGGCTTAATACCTCAGCTCTTTTAAATGCTCTTAGTGTATGTTGATATGAAAATGATGATTGACAAGAGGAAAAGGAAGCTGTATACTTTAGGAAGTGGGATAAATATACTCACACAGATATACACATATAAATATACACATAAAGAGAGGGGGCTAAGAATATGTATAACATGACAGCACAGGGACAGACTAAAGAGCTGGTAGCCCCTCAGACCATAACAGAAGACCTCTACACCCGCTTTATAGCCTATCTGGACGCAAGCCCAAAGACGGTAGCGACCTATACCAGAGCACTTAGACAGCTCTTTAAGTGGCTGTATGAAAATGGCATAACCCAGCCCCAGCGGGAAGACATAGTAAGGTACAGAGAAGAGCTTAAGGCTGACCACAAGCCCAGCACAGTACAGAACTACATAGTAGCTACAAGGCTTTTCTTCCAGTGGACAGAGCAAGAGAAGCTCTACCCTAATGTAGCCCAGCATATTAAGGGGGCTAAGCTGGATCGGAGCCACAAGAAAGACTACCTCACTTCCAAACAGGTAAAAGCGGTACTGGCTGACATAGACCGCACTACAGAACAGGGAGTAAGGGACTACGCTATAGTAGTGCTCATGATTACAGGGGGCTTAAGGACTGTGGAAGTCTCCAGAGCCAATATAGAAGACCTCAGCACAGTAGGGGATAGCTCAGTACTTTACATACAGGGTAAGGGGCATACAGAGCGGGCAGAGTACGTTAAGCTCATGCCAGAGGTAGAGGAAGCTATAAGAGCTTACCTTAAGACCAGAGGGGCTGTAAGCGGTAAAGATCCTCTTTTTACTTCCCTCAGCAATAACAGCAAGGGCAAGCGCATAACGGAGAGAAGCGTTAGCCAGATTGCTAAAGACAGCATGGTAACGGCTGGCTATAACTCTGATAGGCTCACAGCCCACAGTACCAGACACACTGCGGTTACACTGGCTCTTCTGGGCGGGCAGAGCTTAGAGGAAGTACAGCAATTTGCCAGACACGCAAACATAACCACTACACAGATTTACGCTCACAATCTGGACAGAGCAAAAAATAACTGTGAAGCCACTATAGCTAAGGCTATCTTTTAAAGACTCTAAGGTTGTCAGAAATCTGACAGGGCTATATTTTAAAGGCTCTAAGGGGCTGGAGAAAGCCCCAGAAAATAGAGTAAGCCACAGCTCCACTACCGCTAAATAGAAGAAGCTATGGCTTAGACACCCACATAGAGCGGGCTAAGCAGAGTATACCGCTCCCGCTCTGAAAAGACAAGCAAAGAGAGGTAAACGGTATGAAAAGAGACATGAGAAAAGCCATAGCTGACTATAAAAAACGCTATGGGGGGAAGACAAACGCAGAAGGGGCTTTCTTCTGTGATGATATAGCCCAGATTGCGGAAATTTCGGGGGGGGTGGACAAGACGTACAACCTAATAGAAAACTCCCTCTTAGCGGGCTTCATGATCGGATACAGGAAAGCTCAGAGGGACTACCGGAAGCGGAACAGACAAATCCTTTAAAGGAAGCTCTGGAAGCTCTCACTATGAAGGATACGGATATAGGGGAGCTGGCACGCTTTGAGCGTGAGCAGATGGGATACTTTAACTTCTGTCCAACCTTGTACAAAAGTTAAGGCACGCTTTGAGCGTGAGCAGATGGGATACGAAGAAGTAGCGGACATGATAGACAGCATTATAAGAGGAGCTGGAGAGAGCGCAAAAGCTCCAGACATAACCCCTCTGGATAAGCTCTATTACATAGCCAGAGAGAGCTACACAAGGGGGTATATGGTAGCCCTTTACCTCAGCAATGAAGCTGTAAAGGAAGCCATCGCACAACTACAGGAAGCATGAATACCCAGCGGGGAGAGCCTTAGAGCTTGCCCCGCTATAGGCATATATAATCATACTCATATACACATACACAGAGAGGTATAAAGCTATGAGGACACTACAGGATCTTAAGGAAGAGCTGGACAGGCTCAGCGGACAGCTTACCCACATTATTAAGGGTAGCGGGTATGAGGAATGGGGAGATATAAGCGGGCTGGAATATGACCCAGAAGACCCAGAGAGCCTTTTCTTAAAGGATGAGCTGGAAGAAACGCTGGAGAAGCTGGACAGAGTAAACAGTGGGCTTTCCTACCTCAGCCAGCCCATAGCGGTACAGGGACAGCTCCACAGGGGAAGCAATGGAAGATACTCTGTAGAGGGTAGGGAGCTTTCCAGCGGGTATGGTTTAGAAGTCTTAGCCCCAACAGAGGTAGCAACGAAGAGCGGAAACTGGAGAGCGGGCTTTAAGTGGGTAGCTACCCGCATGGAGCATAACGGAGAGGACTACTATATAGTAGGCTACAGGGATCTTCCCTTAGAAGGGCTTACAGTACGGATAAGAGAGCGGGGGTAGGGCATGGAGAAGACACCAGCACAGAAAGCAGTAGAGACAAGGCAAGCCCACAGGGAGAGCCAGAACCGAAAGAAAGCGGAGCTTACGGAGTTGAGGGAAAAGACTAAGAAAGCCCTTCTCTCAATTCTGGAAGATGATAGAGCAACTCCAGCGGAGAAGCTTAGAGCCAGTGAGCTTATTCTTAATATGACAGGGGGCTAATTATGAGAGAGTGTATAGCAATCATCAATCAAAAAGGGGGAGTAGGCAAGAGCACTACTTCTAACGCTCTGGGGGCTGGCTTATCCCTTAAAGGCTATAGGGTGCTCTATGTGGATCTGGACGCACAGGGGAACCTCAGCTACAGCATGGGAGCCACTAACAAGGCTCTTACTTCTCTGGAGATGCTGACAGGCACAGCCACAGCTAAGGAAGCTATAGTACAGACCCCTCAAGGGGATCTTATCCCAGCCAGCCCAGCTTTAGCCAGTGCGGACGCTATTATAACGGACACTGGGAAAGAGTACAGGCTTAAGGAAGCTCTGGAGCCTGTAAAGGGAGAATATGACTATATCATTCTGGACACCCCGCCAGCTCTGGGAGTACTCACTGTAAACGCTCTTACAGCCTGTGACAGTGTGATTATACCCGCACAGGCTGACATATACAGCTTACAGGGGATAGGACAGCTCAGCCAGACCATAGAGACGGTTAAGAAGTACTGTAACCCAGCTCTTACCATTAAAGGAATACTGGCTACCCGCTACAGCTCCAGATCAGTACTAACAAGGGACATGACCCAACTACTGGAAGACACAGCCAGAGAGCTTAATACAAAGCTCTACAGCTCAAAAATAAGGGAGTGTGTAGCCCTAAAGGAAGCACAAGCCAGCCAGCAAGACATATACAGCTACAGCCCCAGAAGCAACGCTACAGCGGACTATACCGCTTTTGTGGAAGAGGTACTGGAGCAATGACGAAGCAGAGAGCCTTAGAGATCCTGTACAGAGCTGTAGCTATGTATGAGCAAAGCTTAGAGAGCTACCACAGTGAGGGAGAAGCTCATAATATGCTTTTGGAAGATCTGGAGATAACGGAAGCAGAGTACAGGGCGATCATGGAAGAAGGGCTGGCACAGTGAAGAGAGTTACCAGAGCGGAAGTACAGAACATGCTCTATAGGCTTATCAATCTTTACAGGAAGACCTTAGAGCTGAAAGGGCTGTACAGTGAGAATGAGATCTACATGATAACGGCTGAGCATTTCGGCATAACAGAAGAGGATTATGACAAAGCTGTAGAAATGGAGAGGGAACAATGGCAAAGAGAGATTTTAAGCAAAGTAACCCAGCATTAGCCTTTATCAGCTCAAAGAGTGAAGCTGTACAGGCTGAGAGTAAGGAAGAGAAGCTGGAAGCCCCAGCAAAGGCTCCAGAGGGCTATAAGCTTAACCCGCTCTATGTAGAGACGAAGAGCAAGCGGGTAAACCTTCTCATGCAACCCAGCATTGTAGAGCGCATGAGGAAGACCGCACAGGCTAAGGGGCTTTCTCTGAACGAAGCTATTAACGAAGCGGTAAAGGAATATCTGGAAAGAGAGGAAGTATAAGCTATGGCTGAGCTTAGAGTATACACCACAGAAGAGGTTATGGGAGTGCTTAAGGTAACTAAGCGCACTCTGTATAACTATATTAAGGCTGGACAACTCAAAGCTTTTAAAGTGGGGAGAGAGTGGAGAGTAACAGAAGACGCTCTCAGAGATTTTACAGAGCATGGGACACAGCCAGACTACTTACAGAAGCTTCATAGCTGATCCCTTCTTTCTACAGGCTCCAGAGGGGGCTACTTCTGAAAATATACATTAGCAGAAGTAGAAATATAGGAAAATGAAGTACCCCAAAGAGCGTATACTGTATGTGTGTATACCCATATACTCATACACTTACACAGACTTTGTGGCAACTTTTCCACCACAGAATCACTCATACACTTACACAGACCGCTAATACAGACCGCTAAGAGAAAGGGGGCTTATAAGTGAAGCCAGCGGAACTAAAACAAGAATATGTACGGCTGAGGGCTGAGGGTAGAAGCTACTCTTATATAGCTGATAAGCTCCACATATCAAAGAGCACTTGCACAGCATGGGAGAAAGAGCTGGGGGCTGAGATAGCCCAGCTAAAGAAAGAAGAGCTTTACAGCCTGTATGACGCTTACAGCATGACGAAGGAAGCCAGAATAAAGAAGCTTGGGGACACGCTGGAGAGAGTGGAAGACGCTCTGGACGCTGTAGACCTTAAAGAAGTACCCCCAGAGAAGCTTCTGGACTATCAGCTAAAGTACAGGGAAGCCTTACAGAAAGAGTATGTAGGCACAGAGCCAGCTTTTAGGGCTGTGGATCGGATCGAAGCCAGAGACATAGTAACGGCTCTGGGGGATCTGTTAAACAGGCTGAGGGCTGGAGATGTAACCCCAGAACAGGCTACCAGAGAGAGCTTAGTACTAAGCAACCTCTTAAAGGCTTATGAGACTGTAGAGGTTAAGGCTGAGCTGGAGCGCATAAAGTCGGTTATAGAAAGTAGGTAACAGACATGGAAGTAAAAGCATGGGACACACTGAGAAAGCACTTAGCAGAGCCAGAACCAATGGAGACGGAAGAGACAGAGGGAAGTCTTAGAGAGCGGGAAGCGGAGCTACTGAAACCCTCTAAGGGAGAAGTTATAGCCCTCTGGCTGGATATGGCATACAGCCCAGCCTTTAAAGAGAAGGTACTGGAGATACAGAGACGCTATACCTCTGGAGAATGGGAAGGGAAGCCAGTACTCAGAAGGAAGCCAGAACAGGCTAAGAAGGGGCTTCCCTTTACCTCTAAAGGAATACCCCCAGCAATAGCTCCAGAGTACAAGGGCACTGAGAGTGGAACCACAGAAAACGCTCTTTACGAAGAGGGGGGCTTCCTCTGGGCTGTATACCCGCCTGTAGAAGCTCTGAAAGACCACCCAGAAGAGCTGGAGCTGGTAAAGCTTGCGGAAGCTGTAGACACATTCTTAGAGTGTGCTCCAGAAGAGGAAGTACAAGCTTTCTTATCCTTAGAGAAGGGGGAAGCCTAAGCTATGGCACGAAGAGACATTAACACCCTGTTTACTAAAAAGGGCTGGACTGGAGCGGAGCTAGGACGCTTAGAGATTGCTACAGTCATGAAAGCTTACCAGAGGGCTTTAAATGGTGAAGCAGACCCACAGCCAGAGATAAGCAGAGAAGACTTTAACAGGATGGTAAAGACGCTGGAAGACCCAGCACAAGGGAAGATCTATAACGGTTATCTCTCTGTACATGACTGGATCAGTAGAGCTTCTCTTCTGGCTATGTCACAGGAACAGCAAGCCCAGCTTAGATTTAATGAGCTGGCTACCCCCATAGAGGTAGCGGAAACTGCGGAACAGCTCTACCAGTATATAGCAGAGCTTCCAGCTATCATGACTGAGAAGCAGTATAAAGAGTTGGTAGACAAGAAAACACAGGAAGTACTCCACCCAGACGAAAGCGGTATTTACTTGAATATGTTTAACCTCATTCAAGAAGCCATAGACTACTATGTAGGGCTTCTTAGCAGAGATCCCAGAAAGAAAAACCCTCTCAAGCCTTTAAAGAAAAAGCTGGAGAAAGAGCTGGTAACAGATCCCCGCATACTCTCCCGCTACAATGAGGTTATGAGTAACGGCTACTACACGCTCCCAGACGGCAGACGCTCTGACGAAATGACAGAAGAAGAATGGAGAAAAGCACTTGCCCCAGAGGTGAGAGAAGCCCTTTTAATGCAGGAAGGAAACCC
>ODAI014593891.1_pt1 | contig 12267 bp, 11 predicted proteins | sample 1539321 | NCBI WGS metagenome assembly ODAI01 (sample SAMN02144231, study PRJEB22623) | gut metagenome | biome: sheep rumen | host: Ovis aries | place: New Zealand
AGCTCCGTGTTGTTCCTGACCTCATCCGCCGTGAAGCTGTAGCCCTCCCTGGCCGCCGCCTCGATCAGCGCTTCAAGGGTCTTGCAGCCGTCGAACTTCGCCCGAAACGCCGCGTCCCCAGCCACCCTCTTCCTGAAATCCATGTAATTCATGTTCTGACCCCCTCTTTATACGTTCAACCCCAAATGGACCTCGCGATTGCCGGGCCTGAGGAAAACGCGTCTTTGGCAATGCTCACGCCCCCCGCCACGGTCGCCAGCTCTTCGGGCAGTATTTCCGTGTTGTTCCTGACCTCCTCCGCCGTGAAGCGGAAGCCCTCGCGCCCCGCCGCCGCCACCACGTCTTCGACGGTACGGCAATCCTTGAATTTTGCGGCGAAGGATCGGTCGGTCGCCATTTTCTTCCTGAAATCCATGTAATCACTCATAGGAGACACTCCTTGTTGCCAAGACCGGCTTATGGAATATTAAGTTAGGGGAAGGGAACACATCCCTTCCCCTTGGGGATAAGCTCTTGGAAGCTCTGTCGTTCTTCGACTGATCAGTTCGGAGTGATGACAGCAGAGCTGCCAACGAACCAGTCGGGGCCGCCAATCCAGCTGCCGCCAGCGCTCTTCTCCAGCTCCTCGGGCAGGAGGTCGGTGTTGTTCTTGATGTCGTCCTCGGTGAAGGTGTAGCCCTCAGCCGCGGCCAGCTTGATCAACTCAGCGGGGTTCTTGGTGGCGGAGAACTTCTTGGCGAAGTCGGCGTCAGCAACCAGCTTTTTACGGAAGTCGATGTAGTTCATGGTGTTGCCTCCTATAAATTATTGCAACGGTCTCTCAACCACTTGCTGGAAATATTATACCTACTTGAATACTGTAAAAACAATCACCCATTCGCGCTATTTCGGGGCATATCTGGGTGATTATTGCCGGGTGAGCACCTGGGTGATTTAAGGGTGACGTGGGTGATTGACTCACCCTTGCGAGTGACGCGCGTCAACGCGCCAGCTCGGCGCGCCCTGATACGCCCAGCTTCTGATAGACGCGCTTGAGCGTGGTCTTGACGGTGTTTTCGCTGATGTGCAGCTGCGCCGCGATCTCCTTGTTGGTCAGCCTGCCGGAAGCCAGCTCCGCGATTTCACTCTCCCGCACCGTGAGCTGGCTGCGAACGTTGGAGGCGACGCCTCCGCTGTTCTTCTTCATGGCCCTGCGCCATGCGGCCAGCTTCTCCCGCCACTGGGGCGGCATGGGCGTATGCTCCGCCGTCCCACGGGCCTTTCCGCCCTTTCCAAGAGCCATCGCCACATCGTAGAATATCAGCGCGGGCAGGCAGATGTCGCCCGTCTCCGCGATGGTTTTGCCCCGCGTCAGACAGCGTTTCGCCTCATCCTCGAAGCCGCTCTCCCGGTAAGCTGCCGCCAGCATATAGCCCCGCCAGGCTTCGTCGATGGCGTCAGCCGGGGTTTCCTCGCTCAGAAGCGCTATCGTCCTTCTGGGCTCTCCGGCCTGCAGAAGCGCGAACGCCGCCACCGTCGTTGTGACACCCTTCCCTTTATAGATCCGTTGGTTCGCGTAATGGAGCAGGAGCGGCTTCACATCTGAAAACCAACGGTCGCCCACGATAGCCCGCACCTGGAGTTGGGCAAGGAGCAGACGCCAGGCGCTCTGGAATTCTCCTTCCCTTATCCGCGATTCAAACGCCCGGTTCAGGTTATCCAGCGCCTTCACACACAGCCCGCCCAGCGCCAGCAGCAGCGCGCCGTAGTAATCGCAGGCATCCCAAAGAGCGGAAAAGCGCGACGCCTTCACCCTGGCGCGCTCGACGGCGATCAGCCCCTGCTCGCGCTCCATGGATGCCACACACCGGCGAACCTCCTGAACTTCCGGGACGTTCCAGAAATCGCCGTCCTCGGCAAAGCGGCTCTCCCACGCCGCGGCGCGCGCGCTGTCGGAAAAGCGATATTGCGGCCCTCCCGCCTCAGCTGCCGCATACAGGCCATCCCTGCCATTCAGCGACAGGCGCTCATGCGCCCGCTTCAAAGCCGGCAGCCAGCCAGCCGTGCGTAGATACAGTTCATTGGCTTCCTCGTCCTCGATGGAAGCGCCGTTCCTCACAAACGCCGTTTTGATCTCGCTCGGTCGGACGAGGAAGGCGGCCTCGTCAATCACATTGGCGCTGGCGTCGGGCCGTTCCAGCGCGGCAATGCCCTGCGGCCGCCTGGAGATGAGTACGATATGGAACCCGCGGATCATCTGGCTGGAGAGATAGTAGAGGAACGCCAATACATCCTCCGGGACGGCCTCCTCCTGATACTCCAGCACGTAAACCCTGCGCACCCGCAAGCCGCTCCTCTTGATGGCGACGGCGATTTCGACAGCCAGGTTCGTGGGAATGGCACTCCCCGCCTGAAACGCCGCCTCGATCTGATCGTCAAGCACCGCGTAGTTCTTTTGAAATTCCCGGATGAACACCGCGAAATCCGGCGCTTTGCTGGCGTGCCAGATGACCTCCGCCTTGCTGCTGCCCAGGAAGGTCTGCACCGCGAAGGATTTCCCGATCCCCGCGCCACCGCTGACCAGCGTCAGCGGGTATTGGTAGATCGCGTTCAGCTTTGCCGTAAGCCGCGGATTGAAGTAGATGAATTTATCCATGGTAATGCGTACCTCCAGGGACTCCCTATGTCCTTAATTCCCGTCCCACAGCGCGTCCTTCATCGTCTCCAGCGCGATGGCCAGCGCAAAGGGATCGTCCGCCGCGCTCAACGAGAGCTTCTTTGCCTCCTCGATGACGCCAAGCGTCTTCGCAAGGATTCCCTCGATGTATCGGCCCTTGTCCTTCGCCTCCGGCGGCACGTAGTTTTCCAGCCGTCCGCCGACGTATGCGCCGTTCTCAATGCCCAGCACCAGCATCGCCAGGCGCGTGTCATACCTTCCCAGCGCAGCCAGGATGCCCACGGCGTCCGCCACCAGCTCATCCCAGATCGCGTTCACCTTGTCCGGGTAGAATCGGCGGCACACAAAATGCGTGCATTCGTGGTATTCGCGGATCGTGTGGGAAAGAGCCAGCCATTCCGATTCCGCGAAGCCCGCCCGCTCGGCGGAAAGCGCGCTGTAGGGGCCGCTGGACAGCACGATCAGCGCGTCGGTATAGTTCGCCTTGTCCTGGGTAAAACGCGCCTTTTCGATGTCCCATTCCAGCCATGAGGGCTCCGGCCTTCCGGCCTCCAGGGCAGCGCGATAGAATGCCTCGCGATGGCGCTCGATCTTTCGGTGATTGATGACGCCGTCCAGTATAGCCGCGCCTTGGGTCTTGGGGATCGGCGTCTTTCGACAGCCCTCCGCCATGATTTGCAGGAAGGTTTCAAAATCACTGCGGTCGTGCAGGGTGATCGCCAAGACCTCGCCCGCGGGCGTCGATACATAGCCGCTGCTATCCGCCTTCGAACCATGAAAATGAGCCAGGCTTTTGCCGGGGGCACGTTGACCGCCGCGGACAATTCCGGGATAGAGCCTCGTTCCCTCCTCGCCGGGAATCAGGTAGAGCTGCTCATAGGTCGCCGCCAGGTTTTCAAGAACCTCCGCGCCCTTCCAGGTCCAATTGCTTCCTGTGTTCATCAAAGAATCACCTTGCGTAGATGATGCCAAAATAATCCAATCCAATATATATCATAACCGGCCACCCGGCCAAAAACATGACACAAGTGCCCCGAATTTCCCCGTTTAGGCACAAAAAAGAGGCGTTTTTGCTCGCCTCTTGAAAAAAATAACAATAATGCCTCAATTTCTTTGGAACGTCAGCTGCCCGTTGGTCAGCTCAGCCCAGCTGTACTGGGTCATGTATTCGCCGGTGAAGGCATTGACCGCCTCCATGTCTCCATCCTCCATGCGGTAGAGATCGCAGTCCACCCTGTCCCGGAGGATGGCCAAGCGCCCGCTGCGGCGCACCAGAAGATCCTCCATGCCGATGGAGGCCAGGGTGTTCCTCAGGTCTCCCACCAGGTGCCGGAGGCGATCCTTGGCGGCGGCCATGTTCGTCTCGCCCTCCCACAGCCTGGCAACGATCTCCTCAGAGGTGCAGACGCCGCCCTCCCGGTCAATCAGGAAAGCGAACAGCTCCAGGGTCTGCCTGCGCCTGAACAGCAAAGGCTTCTGGTTCCAAAACACCTCAAATGAACCGAAGCAGCGCACCCACAGGCCGCCCGGCATCTCCATGCGCGCCGACCGGATATGGGCCATCTCCTCCCGGATCGCGTCCGTGTCCACGGGCTTCATCACATAGCCGCTGGTGCGCACCTGGATCGCGTCAAAGGCGTATTCGGAGTAGGCCGTGACGAACACGAGCCGCGTCGCTGGCGACGCCGCGCGCACCTGGGTCGCCAGCGCCAGCCCGTCCAACCCGGGCATTCGGATGTCGGAGAACATCACGTCCGGGCGAAGCCCGCGCGCCCGGATGGCTTCAAGGGCGTCTGCGCCCAGGGGAAAATCCATGACGCTCGCCTCCGGAACCGCCTCGGCGATGGCTTTGTGCAGCACGGTCAGCGCAATCGGTTCGTCGTCTATCGCAAATATCAGCATTGATCCATTCTCCTGTCTTTGGGCATAACGATAGCGCAACGTCACGCCTCCGCCCCTCTGTACTCCAGGCACAGCATCGTGAGGTCGTCAAATTGTTTCGCGCCATCCACAAAGGCGTCCACGTCCGACCGCACGACGCGCAGTATACCCTCGGGCGATTGCCCGTCCGTCCGGTTCAACGCGGCCTCCAGCCGCTCCATGCCGTACATCTCGCCCGCGGCGTTATTGGCCTCCGGCACGCCGTCGGTGTATACGAATATGGCGTCGCCAGGCATCAGCGTCAACTCGTAGTCTGTGTATTTGGCTTTGCCCACCACGCCAGCCAACAAGCCGTGTTTGTCCCGAAGCACCCTGAAAACGCCCTCCCCGTCGCGAATGAACGGGAACTCGTGCCCTGCGTTGGTGCAGGTGATCGCGCCTGTGCGCACGTCCAGAATACCCATCCACACCGTGACGAACATCTTGGACTTGTTGTTCTTGCTGATCTCGGCATTCACCTCCGTCAGGATCTCTCCCGGCGTGCCGCCCATCTGGGCGCGGTACTTGATCAGGATCTTGGCGGACATCATAAACAGCGCCGCGGGGACACCCTTGTCGGAGACATCGGCGATCAGCACGCACAGGTGATCATCGTCGATCAGGAAGAAATCATAAAAATCGCCGCCGACCTCCTTGGCCGGATCCATGCTGGCATACAGGTCAAAATCCTTCCGGTTCGGGTACGGAGGAAAGCTATTCGGCAGCATGGAGCTTTGGATTTCCGTCGCCATGCGCAGCTCGGTGCTGACCCGCTCGCGCTCCGCGGTGACGCGCGCCAGCCTGTCCGCGCCATCCACGATGCGCCGCTGCATGGACTGAATCTCATGGTACAGATCGCCGATTTCATCATTGGATCGTATCGGCAGGCTCAGCACGTCCATGGAAAGGCCGTCGCCCTCCTCCCTGGCAAAGCTCACGGCCTCTTTTGAGAGCATTCTCAGGGGCTTCGTAACCACTTTTCGGGTCAGCAGCATGCTGGTAGCCATCGCCGTCAGGGTAAGCATCGCGACGAACACCGCGCTGTTGACCAGGAACCAGAGGCGCTCCTGATAAACATCATTCATATCCAGGTCAACGCAGGCCATGCCCACCAGCACGCTCTCGTCGTCGGCATTGTAATCGTAAATGGGCTCACAGGCGGTACACAGCCATCGATTCCGGTATTGATACACAGTGGGCGGTATTTGCACGTTGCCCACGTATTGTGAAAAGACCTCGATCGGTTCCTCCGGCTCGCCAATGGCCATCATGCCCGCGTCCGGATCGACCAGCGTGTATGTCACACCATCGGCATAATATTGCAGATACACGCTGTCCACGTTGTACATGCGCTTCATGTCTGCAAGATCCCATTGAAGGGTTTTATAAATACCGTAGAGGGAATAGTATGCGTCCCCATCCTCATCCAGCATGGGATCCTCTTTTTCAAAATACTTCAAATAAGAGGCTGGCGGCGGCTGCTGACGCATCCAGTCCTTGATGATGCCCTCGTTCTCCGCCGCTAAAGCCCGGGCGCGCACCTGTTGAAATTCATCGGTTTCGACCACCTCACGAAGGTGCGTCACATACTGATAGGGAATATAGTTTTCCGAGAAGGCGCGCGCGGCAAGCCCGACCTTTTCCTTATAGAGGCTGTCCACCTTGCTGCCGTAGACCCAATAGGTAATTGCCATCAAGCCGATTGAAATCAACAGAATGCAGGCAATCAGTATGGCGTTCAGCTTGATACGCAACCCGATACGGCGTCCATTTCGCTTTCGACTCATACTGTCCCACCTCATGTTTCTGCTTAATGAAATGTATTATAGCATCAAGTAACCGAGTTTGCAATGCGCCGATCAAAATCATTTTTCAGCATCATATTTCAACACGCCGGTAACAAATGCGTTGATTTATTGCCAAATATAGACTATAATAACATCATGACCATCCGAAAGAAGACATAGGGTGTGTTTCTAAATGCCGGGAGATGCAGTTTCGAGCGGATTGGGCTGCATTTCAAGGCGGTTTTCCGCAGGCTTAATGGCGGCATAGCAGTCGCGCCACTGCCTAAGGCAGGCGCGACCAGCCCGGGCTGGAATCCGAAGGATTCGCCCGGCGCTGCCGCCGCTTCCGCTTCGCGGAGTAGCGGCGGTGCGTAAAAGTCAAGGATAACCAACGTAGAAATGCAGCCCAGGTAGAAACACACCCTAAAAAAGCATCCGTTTTCAGGAGGGAAACAGCCATGTCAACAACGGTATTTGAAAAAGTCGGCAATGTTCTGACCGTAAAGCCTGTGGGACGTATGGATACAGCGACATCGCCCGTGTTGGAGCAGGAATTGGAGTCGCAAATCGACGGCGTTCAGGAGATCGTGATGGATTTCGCGGATGTGGAATACATCTCTTCCGGCGGGATGCGTGTGCTGCTGGCTGTCGAACAACAGCTGGAAGAGAAGAACGGCAGCCTGCGCCTGGTCCATGTTAACAATACAATCATCAATATCTTCAAGATGGTGGGGTTCATGGAGATCATAAAGATCGAACAGGATTGAAGGGAATGAATGAAGAAGATACAGAGTGTGTTTCCAAAGGAAACACCGCACAATTAAGGTGGTCAGCTGGCGATTGAATTTTGCGACAAATGCGCCACCATATTGTGCGGTATATCCGAAAAATAATAACTCCCGCTTACACCTCACTTCTTCGGTATCCGTATGACCGCCCTCGTGCCCCCTCCGGGCGCGGGCTCAAACATCAATGTGCCGCCGCAAACCTGTATGAGGCGTTCGCGCACGTTGGCGATACCCACATGGTTTTCCCCGTCGTCATGCACGCTCGCGGGGTCAAAGCCGGGGCCGTCGTCGGTCACGGAAATCTCATAATAGTTGGGCGTTTCGCGGGTGGCGATCGTCACCGTACCCCTGCCGTTCGGATTCTCCCGCACGCCGTGGCGCACGGCGTTTTCCGCCAACGGCTCCACGGTCAGCGCCGGGAGGCTGAAATCGTCGCAGGCGATGTCGTAGCGCACCTCCAGGGCCTCCGAGAAGCGGTATTGCTCGATTTCAAGATACAGCCGCGTGTGCTCAAGCTCCTCTCGGAAGGGGATCGGCCCCGCCTTCTCGATGGAATCCATGTTGCCGCGCAGGTACTTGGCAAATTTCAACGTGGCCTTCTTGGCGCGCCCCGGGTCGGTGTCGCACAAGCCCACGATCACCGTCAGGGCATTGTGCAGGAAGTGGGGCTTGATTTGGCTGAGCATCAGCTGGACGCGCTGGCCCTCCCGAAGCGTCTGCTCATGCTCCCGCACATATTGCTGGTGCAGCCAAATGAAGTAGAACACGCAACAGTACACGGTGGTGATCTCGGTGAAGGTGATGATCCCGTTTTGGTGAAACCGCGAGTCCAGCACCGGGCCCAGCGCCGCCACGCCCACATTGGTCAGGGGGATGATCGTGGCCTTTCCGCCGTTGCGTGCCCACAGCCTGAGCATGATGACGAGCATAGAAGCCAGCAGGAAGCCGCTGACCCAGTGAGCGGTGTAGCCGAGGGGGCCGCGATAGAACAGTCCGTCCGGCGCGATCCAAAAAGCCCAGGGCTTGACCAGCGCCGTCAGGAAGATTGCCGCGTTCAGCCCTACCGGAATCCAGAACAGGCGACGCCGGGGGGCGTCCCAAACGGAGTGGATAAACAGCGTGATGACCACGGGGCGCGCGGCATAGCTGTATACATCGAGCAGGGTCTTTAAGAAGACATACTCCGGCTTCCATGCCTTGACGATCGCAAGGCTGGCGCAGTTGTCGATGATCAGCGTCAGCACGATGGCCTCGATGAGCAGCAGCGTCCGCTTCTTGTCGCGCTTGAGGTACGGGTCGAAGCCAATCGCCACGCCGAGACCGAAAAGCGCCAGCAGGGGCAGCAGAAGCGCGATCAGCAGACTTTGAAATTGTCGTTCATCCATGTTTTTCTCCTTGGCAGCAAACAATAAACGACCGAGGAAGAAAAATCTCCCTACTTTCCAGCAGGCTTCATCTCCCTCGGCTTAATTTGGCAGGTCGGCAGACGAATCACTCTCCACATCTCTTTTCTGCAGCTTGATATGCAGATACTCATTCACTGCTTCATTCTGCAAATCCTATGCCGTCACTTTCAAGGCTTCGACTGCTTCCTTGAATTGTTCTACGGTCATTCCCATCTTCTTCGCCGCTTGTTCAACGTTTATGACACCATCAGTGACCAGATCAGCAAGGGTGCTGATTTTGCCCGCTACGCGCGCTTCAGCTGTTCGCTGTTCCCATACCGTTTCACGGCTTCTTCCTGTTCAAAAAGCATAAGCATGCTGTTGATGCCCTCCTTCTCGTGGGCTTCGAGATATTCCTTCAAAATGCCTCTGTTTTTACAATTCCTGACGGTCTCCGCCGCCGCCCTACGGTCGCGTCCGTACAGCTTCACTTGCTGGTCGTACACATGTGCGTATATGATATACTGCCCGATGATGTCCTCCGTGCTCTCTGTGCTGATCACACACGCTTCCAGGTCGATGGGTGCCGCTTCGTCGTTGAAGAAATTCTTTCGTAGGATGATCCTTTCAGGGGCGTTTCGCTTCTCTCCTGTATAGATCACATAGAACTCGGGGACGGGCAGCGGCAGCTTTCCGGTGTTGTGTATATCCCAGCTTTCGTGCTCTTTATGATACCCATGAGCGTGTCGGCAAAGTACAGCGGCAGTCTGACGAGGATATTGTATGACCAGGTAGACTGCGCCTCTACCAGCACCAGGAGCTTATCCTTCACCGTAAAGCCCAAGTCGTTGTAGGGCTTGTCAACAATCACATGGCTGATGGTGATGTTCTGGATATCAGCTTCGCTAATATCCGTAGCCTCTGGATGTAGTGCGTTGAACAGCTCCAGGCAATACTTCGGTTGATTGAACATGTCTACAAAGACATGATCCTTTGCCTGGCGACTCGGTCTCGGTTCCATGAAGCATCACCTTTCGTTCTCTCTCTTTATTTTACCGTAAACGAGCGAGAATTGCAACCTCCAAAAACGAGGAAAAGGGGCACGGCCAATCACCGCACCCCATCAATCATATACTCCGATCCATCCCTCAGCACATAGACCAGCTGCACATCCTTCTTCGTCCCGCTGACAACCACCTTCTCCACGAACGCCGTGAACAACGCCGGATCGAACTCCAAGCACTCCTCTTGCCCAGTTAGCATGCGCATGAACAGCGATATCCGCTTCGCCCGGTACTCTCTGTCATCCTTCTCCCGCTGGATCGCCGCGATCCTCTCCGCCAGTTTTTCGTACCGCGCCGCCAGCTTGTCGTATTCAGGCTTGAACTCCTCCTCCGTCATCTGCGTCCTGGCGTTCTCATTCACCAAGCTCCGGATGCGCTGGGCCAGCCCAACCGCCTGATCCTGCAGCTTGGCAATCTGCCTGCTCTGCTCATCGGTGGACAGCACCTCGTCCAACACCCGCTTGCAATCCTCCAGCACCACCTGCCTGTTGGCCAGGAGCCTGGCCATCACCTGCACAAAGCCCGCTTTGATGGCATCATCTCTGACATGCGGCGTAGTACAGCGCCGACTCCCTTTTTCATACTTTCGGTTGCACCGCCAAATAACCGTCCGATATGGATCGTTTGAGTGCCAGACTTTGCTCCCGAAGAAGCCTCCGCAATCCGCACACACGATTTTGCTGGCGAATACGCCCCGGCCACTGTACCGGCTGTCAAACTGCCTGCGGCTCTCGATCTCCATCTGCACCAGCTCGAATACCTCGGCGCTGACGATGGCCGGGTGGCTGTTGCGCACATGGTACTGCGGGAGTTCACCCTCGTTCTTCTTCATCTTTTTCGTGAGGAAGTCCGTACAGAAGGTCTTCTGCAACACCGCATCCCCCATGTATTTCTCATTCGTAAGGATGCTTTGAACCGTGGTCTCGCTCCACGTCTTTCGCTTCATGGGCGTCGGGATACCAGCAGCGGTGAGGGCCTTGGCGATCTCATGAACGGTGCTGCCCTCCAGAAACCTGCGATAAATGGTTTGCACGATTTCGGCCTCCTCGGGCACGATCTCAGGCATATCATCCTCACCCCGGCGATAGCCGAGGAAGGATTTGTAGTTCATGGACACCTTGCCATCGGAGAAGCTCTTCCGGATGCCCCAGGTTACGTTCTCGCTGATGCTCCTGGATTCCTCCTGTGCCAAGCTGGACATGATCGTCAGCAGCAGCTCGCCTTTGCCGTCAAAGGTGTAGATGTTCTCCTTCTGGAAGTATACCTCCACGCCGTGCGCCTTCAGTTCCCGGATCGTGGTCAGGCTGTCCACTGTGTTCCTGGCGAAGCGGCTGACGCTCTTCGTTACAATCAACTCAATCTTACCGGCCAACGCGTCCGCGATCATCTCGTTGAATCCCTCACGTCGCCGGGTGCTCACGCCCGAAATGCCCTCGTCGGTATAGACTTTCACAAACTCCCAGGCTTCATTTGATTTGATGTATTCCGTGAAGTAATCCACCTGCGCCTCATAGCTGTTTTCCTGCTCCTCGGAATCTGTACTGACCCGCGCATAGCCCGCAACCTTGCGCTTTGCAACGGCGTGCAGCGGCAGCTGCGTCAGCGGCTGGATGCGCTGGGGAATCATCGTCACTTTTCTTACCCGCGCTGCTTCAGACATTCCTGTCGCTCCCTTTCTTTCCTCTTCGCTTCCTGCTTCATTTCATCGGTCCAGCTCAACACCCTAGAGGGGTTCTCCCAGTGGCGTTCTACCACCGCACCGTCAATCCGGATGGTCAACCTGCCCTCGGGATAAACAACGATCTCCTCGATGCGGTAGGCTTCATCCATCACATCCTCTTCCTGGACGCCCAACACTCCCGCAAGGATTGGTAACAGTACCTTCTCAGAGATGCGCCTCGATGGGCAGGCGGCTTTTGTCCTGGCCAGGTAGGTCTGGCAGATCCATAGGGGCCTTTTGTACTTTGCGGATGTATTTCCGAATTTGCGAATGAAATGCTTACCGCAAAGCCCGCAAGTAATCTTCTGCGCCAGCGGATTTTGCTCCTTTACAACGGAACTGGCGGTCTCATACTGCTCTGCCCGCCGTCTCAGCTCCTCCTGTACCCTGTCAAAGGTCGCTTTGTCGATAATCGCTTCATGGGAATCCTCCACATAGTACTGCGGGAGCTCTCCTCGGTTGACCCTCTTTTTCTTCGTGAGATGATCGGAAATGAACGTCTTTTGAAGAAGGATATTTCCAGTATATTTCTCATTCCGCAGGACCGACATGATCGTGGTTCTGTTCCACAAGCTTCCCCGGCACGGCGGAATCTGCTTAGCGTTCAGCATGATGGCGATGCGTCCGGTCCCAATGCCATCGAGGTACCAACTGTAGATCTTCCGCACAACATCTGCCTCTTCCGGTACGATTTCATACTCCCCGCCACGTATCTTGTAGCCATACATATCGAAGCTGTTCCCTTCACCCGCCGCAAAGTCTCTCCGTATGCGCCATTTGCAGTTTTCACTGACGGACAGGCTTTCCTCCTGCGCAAAAGAAGCGAGGATAGAGAGCATCAGCTCGCCATCCCCGCTCATCGAATGGATATTTTCCTTTTCAAACAGGACGTCAATCCCCAGTGCCTTCAGCTCGCGCACAGTAACGAGCATCGTCACCGTATTCCT
>ODAI011263599.1_pt1 | contig 12266 bp, 9 predicted proteins | sample 1539321 | NCBI WGS metagenome assembly ODAI01 (sample SAMN02144231, study PRJEB22623) | gut metagenome | biome: sheep rumen | host: Ovis aries | place: New Zealand
AAGACTCGCTCGCGAGTCTTGCGCCCATGCGAAGCATGGGATCACGCCTGCGGGATGCCCGTAAGGGCATCATCTTCCGCGCCGCACGCGGGGGCATCCTCGCGGAGCGTTTATTCTTCATCGCGGGATGTACCCACGATGAAACGAGTTTCCCTTTTTTGCGCGTATCCCACGATCTGAAGTGACGGGTATTGCGCGATGAAGAATAAACAAACGAAAAACCGGAAGGTCAGGCATTTGCTTTCGCGGCATCAAGAGCCGCGCGGATCACCTTGTCCATATCGAAGTACTGATAGAGCCCCAGCCTGCCGCCGAAAATCACATTTTTCTTCTCGTCCGCCAGTGCCCTGTACTTCTGGTACTGGGCATTGTTGGCCTCGTTGTTCACGGGATAATAAGGCTCCATTCCGTTCTCCCAGGCCGCGGGATATTCGCGGGTAATGATCGTACCCGGAATCTCCTCTCCCGTCTCGGAATCCTTTCCGAATTCGAAGAATTTGTGCTCGATAATACGAGTGAACGGAACGCTCCTCTCGGTGTAATTCACCACCGCGTTTCCCTGGAAATTGTCCGTGTCCGGAAGTTCCTCCGTCTCAAACCTGAGTGACCTGTACTCAAGAGGCCCATAGCACTGATCGAAAAACTCATCGATCATGCCTGTATAAAGCACCTTGTCAAAGGTGTCCTCTCCCATCTTAAACACAGTGCCGTTTCCGTCAGGTGACGGAACCTCCCGGACTGCGGATCTGAAATCCGTATTCAAATATACAGGGATTCCCTCGAGAATCTTTTCCACCATCCCGGTATATCCGCCGATCGGAATTCCCTGATAACGGTCATTAAAATAGTTGTTGTCGTAGATAAAACGGACAGGAAGCCTGCGGATGATGAAAGAAGGAAGCTCTGTGCAGTCTCTTCCCCACTGCTTCTCGGTATATCCCTTGACAAGCTTTTCATAAATATCGCGGCCGACCAGCGAGAGCGCCTGCTCCTCGAGGTTGGAAGGCTCACTGATCCCCGCCTCCTCGACCTGCCTGGCAATCATCTCCTTCGCTTCCTGAGGAGTGCGGATTCCCCACATCCTGCTGAAAGTGTTCATATTAAAGGGGAGATTGTAGATCTCATCGCCGTATCTTGCTACCGGAGAATTGATATAGTTGTTAAATTCCGCGAAGCGCTGGGCATACTCCCAGACCTCCTTGTCGGAAGTGTGGAAAATATGCGCACCAAAACGGTGGACATGAATACCATTTTTCTTTTCAGTATAAATATTTCCCGCAATGTGGTCACGTCTGTCTATGACCGCGCATGTCTTCCCTTTTTCTTTAATCTCTCTTGCAAAAACGGCGCCGTACAGCCCCGCTCCCACGATAAGCCATGAATAATGCATTCTCTTTCCTTCCGTTCCTGACGACCAGGTCAATCTTTTCTGGTATACATTTCGATCTGACCGTAGTCATCCATGATTTCAAGTACCTTTTTCCGTCCGATCCTGTTAAATTTGCTGTAGCGTTCCATAACACGCTTTGTAGTAATCTGAGCGGAAAGGTCATCCCCTTCATCAAGCGGTGTAAAGTCAACCGGATTCAGCGAGAGCGCATCACAAATCCTGATTACCGTACTATAAGCCATTCCTTCTATCCCCCGCTCCAACGCAGTCACAAGAGTACTGTATGGAATGTCCATCTCCACGGCAAACTGCCGCACACTCTTGTATTGTGAAAGAATAACCTTCTTTAACACCTCCGCCTTTGTCATACCGCTTTCCATCTCTGAAACCTCCTAATTAGCGACTGAAATATTGAGCAAGCTCGGTTCAGATAATGAGGGTCTGTCCCAAATCACTCAGCCCAGACTATTACTGAACATATATTAGGCACAGTCCGAATTCAAACCGTCCTTCAGCGGCCGCTCACGAAATCACATGTTATTTCGTTTGCCATCTTGAACCGCTTTTAATATTATATCATATTCGCTTCATCTGTTCTTGTAAAATTTTGTGAAAATATCACTTTTTGTCTATTTTCTGTAACTAATTCATTGAAGTAAACCTCTTAGCAGAAGCCACCTATATTGCGCGATGAATAATAATCCATCGCAGCCTCTCCAACCCAAAAACGAAATTTTGATTAAAGCAGTGAGGAGAATAATATCAAATGCCGAGCTCGCTCGAGCATTTGATATTATTCTCCGAACGCCCACACATGAGCATGAAGAGATTTTTTGCACAGAATGCGCAAAAAAGATCGGGAATGCGAATGTGTGGAGCATTGCGGGAGCGCGCAACCATATCATCAGGCATTGCCCCTTCTGAGAGAAATGACAAAAGAAATCCGGTCCCTTTCCTTTTCGGCGCGGATACTGCCGCGGTTCGCCTCCGCGATTGCCCGGGCGGCGGAAAGTCCGATCCCGTATCCCCCTTTTTTGCGGCTTCTGTCCTTGTCCGCCCTGTAAAAACGCTCAAAAAGCCTGTTGGGGTCTTCCGGGAGTCCTCCCTCTCCGTCACCGCTGTCCGCGGAAACCGTATTGGACTGTACCAGTCTGACCCAGCCCGAATCCCGGGTCACGGACACCTGAATCTGTCCGCCGGAAGGTGTATACTTGACAGCGTTGTCAAAGAGAATGGACAGAAGCTGGGCGATACTCTCCCGGTTTGCCAGGACCGAGTCGCTGCCGTCCTTGGAAGCCTGAAAGAGGAATGAAATGTCCCTGGCGCCGGCCGGCTCGGCAAAGTTCTCCCAGACTTCACTGATGAGCACTCCGGCCGGAAATGAACTCATCTTCAGATCCATAGCGCTCTCATCCATTTTAGAGAGCGTCAGGAGATTCTGCATCAGACCGTTCAGGCGTTCCGTCTGCGAGCGGATATTGCGGGTCCATTTTGACTCTCCGTTAAATAGTTCCAGCGCCTCAGTATTTGCCTGAATGATTGCGACAGGAGTTTTGAGTTCATGACCGGCATTTGTGACAAACTGCTTTTGTCTCTCAACGCTCATTGCCACAGGCGCAATAGCCCTTCTTGCCAGAAGATACACCGGGATCAGCATCAGCAGCCAGCAGATTGCCGCGATCAGACAGGAAATCCCCAGGACTGCAAGGAGGTCACTCCGATCCCCGGATGTATCCATCGCGACCAGAAAGAAGGCTGCCTTTTTGCCCGCCGCCGCTGAAAGGTCCTGCTCAGGATCCTTCCGCGTCTCCTGACCGGAATCCGGCTGGGCATCGGATGCCGGCCGGGCGTCGGAATCCGGCTGGACATCGGATACCGGCCGGGCGTCGGATTCCGGCTGGATGCCGGATCCCTGCCGGGTGTCGGATTTCTGCCGGGATTGAAGCATATATCTGAAATCTCCCGACAGTCCCCCCTTCTTTTCCCCGCCGTCCAGCGGGACAAAGAGGCTTTTCGCGATTTCTGCCGCTTCCTCTTCGGAGACTGAATAAATCCTGGACACATCCGTCGTCAGGATTTCTCCGTTCTCATCAAACCACACAGCAAAAAAGCGTATGGCCATCATATCGTCCAGGGTAAATCCTCTTCCGAACAGAGCGGGCGAAGTTTTCTCTCTTCCCCTTTCTCTGTCTTCAGCTCCTTGCTGCAGTGCCGGCTCCTCTCCTGTTTCCTGAGGCGGAATTTCATTCACAGACGGATTTCCATTCACATTATTATTGTCGGAAAGCCCGGTGCCGTCCTGCCGCTTGTCCTCCTGTACCTGAATTCCATACTCTCCGCCCGGAAAATCTGTTCTGTAGCCGGATTCCCAGCGTCCCTGCCTGCCGTCTTTTCCTCCGCGAATAAAAGCAGACCTTTCAGGACGGGCATCTGTTTCACAGAGCATTTCCAGCATTCTGCGCTGCAGTTCCGTCACGGAGATATAGTTCAGGATATTGATCGCTCCGATCAGGGTCGCCAGCAGAATCGTAACTACGATCATGGCAGCGACAATAAATTTTTTCTGGAGTGTTTTAACCATATCTGTTCCTGCTCAATCGTCCAACAATTCCGCGAGGCTTCACCTCCACGTCCGGGCCCGCAACAAAAGGCCCGCATCCGCGCCGGGTCCGAAGCCAAACTCCCGCTTCCGCGCCGGGTCCGAAGCCAAACTCCCGCTTCCGCGTCCGGGCCCGCAGCAAAAGGCGCGCAGCCGTGGTAAGAATACGTTTTCAACAGGTATTTTCAACAGGTAAAATCACTGCTGCAGCATATAGCCGGTCCCGCGCTTGGCTTTTACAACGACTTTAGAACCCACTTTGCTGAGTTGTTTTCTGAGATAGGAAATATAGACCCAGACAGAGCCGATGTCGGCGTCCGACTCATAACCCCAGACCTTCTCGAGCAAATCCTCGGACGACAGATAAATCCCGTGATTGAGCATCAGGGTGTCCATCATCCGGCACTCGAGGCGGGAAAGCTCGACACTCCTGCCGTTACAGCTCAGCTCGCTGGTCTGCGGATTCAGGGTCACATCCCCGAAAGAGCGGATGTCGGGAGTATATTCCTCTCTCCTGCGCAGCATGGCGCGGATCCTGGCGAGCAGCTCCCCCATGTGGAAGGGCTTGGCAAGATAGTCGTCCGCCCCCAGGTCCAGGCCTTCGATCCTGTCCTCGATCTCTGATTTCGCGGTCAGCAACAGGACCGGTGTCCTGCAGCCCTCGCTCCGGATCTGCCTGAGGACCTCCAGTCCGCTCCGCTTCGGCATCATAATATCCAGAATGATACCGTCGTATTCTCCTGCATGGATATAATCAAGCGCCTCTGCCCCGTCGTACACTGCGTCCACCTGATACCTGTGATATTCCAGGATATCAACGACGGCTTCCGACATGGCCTCTTCGTCTTCCGCCAACAGCAGTCTCATATCTTTTTCCTCCGGTCCCAGGCTGTCCGCCGCGCAAAAAAACTTTTTTTCATCCCGCTGTTCCAGATTCGCAGCTTTTTACTGCCGGAACTCTTCTGCCGCGCAGCGGGTGCTCAGTATTCAGAGCCCGCTTCCTCAGCGGATGTCTGTCCGCCCTCTTCATCCCGGGATTCTTCATCCGAACTGATCAGCAGCGGAGACATTCCCCCGTAATTGTACCAGCCCAGGGCCTCTGACATCTCGGGATTGTAGTACTGCTCCAGATCTTCGTCTTCCCCTTCTCTGACTGCCATGCGGGAGATATCCTCATCCTTTTCCAGCACGTCAAAAGCCATAGCCGCGGCTTCTCTTCCATGTTTCTCATAATCGACGCTGTAACAGAACAGGCCGCCGTTCCTGCACATGTGGTAGTCCGCGGTAATAACCGGAATCTGGTGTGACAGAGAAACTTCCTTTGCGATCTCCATGTGGGAAGCCACGAAACTGTCTGTGGGAAGATAGAGACAGCTGCACTCGGACGCGGCCAGTTCCAGCTGTTCACGCAGTTTTTCCTCCGTGTTCCCGTTGTAGGATTCCCATTCGATTCCTTTTTCTGACAGACACTGGGCGGCAAGGCTCACCTGGAATCTGGATCCGACTTCCGTTCCGCTCGAGACGATCCCGACCTTCGAAGGCCAGGGCAGAAGCCTCGTGATCTGGTCGATCTGCAGATCGATCGGTCCGAGAGAAGAGACACCGGTAATATTGCCGCCGGGAGCCTCAAGAGAACTGACGACCTCTGACAGCAGAAAGTCGGTGACACAGGCACCGATAATCGGGACATCTTTCACTGCCGCTCCCGCGTTCTGTACAGCCTCGGTTCCGCAGGCAAAGATCAGCTTATATCCGCTGTTGGCAAAGCCCGTCGCAATCTGGGCACACTTGCCCGGATCACCGTCGGCACTGATCTTCTCGAAAACCACCTCCGTGCTCCCCATCAGATCCTGAAATTCATCCTCAAATCCCTTGATGGCCTCGTCGCAGGCACTGTGATCCCGGTATGTCAGAATGCCGATGTGGCATCGGCCGTCATCTTTCACGCCCTGGACAAGGGGCTCGTCCATGATCGGCTGAGCCGCGGAATCCGTGGATCCGGAGGACGAATTTTTGTTTTCGGTCTTCAGCAGCCTGCCGCAGCCGGTCAGCACCAGGATGATAACGGCGGCAATACTCAAAACCCTGATTTTCTTTTTCATTTTCCACCTCCAATAACACGCTGTCCCAGTGCGTGCAGGCCGGAATACATGTCTTTTCCCATAGCAGCAGCCGGGTTGGCCTTTATCATGGTAAATGTTCATAATACATTAATAATACATCGTTCTTTCTTTTTTTTCGACATAAAAATTGCAGGAAACAGCAAGAGCGCCTCCGCCGGCCCGCGGATCTGTCACGGGTCTGCCGGAAGCGCTCTCTCAGTTCATAATTCCTGCACGGGGAAATGTCCCTGCGGACAAATAGTTCGAGGGAGTAAGTCCATTATTCCTGCGATTCCTGCGCGGGAAAATGTCCCTGCGGAACAGGTGTTTCAGGACGGTCCTCTGCGGGAAAGACTTTTCGTACCAGCCGGCAGGACCGCTCCTTTTATACTTTTATTCATTCCCGTCCCAGCAGTAAGTGCAGAGCTTGCAGGGCTCTATTCCGATCGCCTCGATCATATCATCGAGTCTGTGATAATGCAGGGAGGAGAAATTGAGTTCCTTGCTGATTTCCTCCAGCATGGTCGCGTATTCTTCTGAATCGGGGTTGATATACTTGTTCATCACATGGGGGCCGGGATCCATGGTGCCCTCGAGCTTCTCGATGATCCTGCGGGTAATCAGTTCTCCGTGGGAGTTGGATCTGGAGAAATTCAGGTACTTGCATCCGAACACCAGAGGCGGGCAGGCAGGACGCACATGAACCTCTTTGGCGCCGCTCCTGTAGAGGTATTCAGTGGTCTCACGCAGCTGAGTTCCCCGGACAATGGAGTCATCGATGAGCAGCATGCTCTTATTCTCGATCAGCTCATGGATGGGAACAAGCTTCATCTTGGCGATCAGGTCGCGGCGGCTCTGGATCGTAGGCATAAAGGACCGGGGCCAGGTAGGTGTATATTTGACAAAAGGCCTGGAATAAGGAACACCGGACTCGTTGGAATAGCCCACTGCGTGAGCGACACCCGAATCGGGAACGCCTGCTACGATATCCGGCCTGACGTTTCCGCGGGCCATATCCCTTCTGGCGAGGTGTTTGCCGCACTCATAGCGCGCGTATTCCACATTCATTCCTTCATAAGTAGAAGCCGGGAATCCGTAGTAGATCCAGAGGAATGTGCAGATCCTCATTTTATCGAAGGGTTTCGCCACTGTCTCAAAGCCCTCAGGCGTAACATAGCAGATTTCGCCGGGGCCCAGTTCCTTGACATGGTGATATCCCAGGTTCAGGAAGGAGAAACTCTCAAAGCAGATGCAGTGAGCATCCTCCTTCGCGCCGATCTCGACCGGGGTCCTTCCCAGCCGGTCTCTGGCCGCAAAGATTCCCTCGGCCGTCATAACCATCATGGTCATGGAACCGCGGATGAGTTCCTGGGCGTAACGGATGCCCTCGACAAAATTGTCCCGCTGATTGATCAGCGCGGCTGTAAGTTCTGTCGGGTTGATGTCGCCTCCGCTCATCTCCAGGAAGTGGGAATGAGTGCCGTTGAACAGTTTCCACATGAGCTCTTCGGAATTATTGATCTTTCCGACCGTCGTGATCGCGTAGGTTCCCAGGTGGGAGCGGACGATCAGCGGCTGCGGCTCGTAGTCAGAGATACAGCCGATTCCCAGCTGCCCCTTCATCTTCAATATATCTTTGTCAAATTTAGGACGGAAGTTCGAACTCTCGATGTTGTGGATCGCTCTGTCGAACCCCTTCTCTACATCATGGACAGCGAGACCGGCGCGGCGGGTGCCGAGGTGTGAATGATAATCAGTTCCGTAAAATAAATCAAAAACGCAGTCCTGTTTTGATGCAACTCCAAAAAAACCACCCATAAAAAATTAAATCTCCTATTCTTCAGGTTCGAAATGATCGAAAAAGACAACTGAATCATATCATTACAAAGGGAATTTTGTCAGTAATAATGATGTCAAATACTACCCCTTGCAAGCCCTCAATGGGCAGTGAAATTGTATTTTTTTTAATACACACCGTCATTACGTTTATGCTTGTTTGTTATTGCATTGTTTTTGTTAGTCCTTTGATAAGAATCCCATAGGAAAACAATCCCGCCTGTGTGACTCCCGCACCGGGCGCAGCCGCCCCGGCGGCAGGATTCATAACGCGCCGGCGGGCACGCACCGGCGGGCACACGCCGGAGGTTTTTTATCCCATGGAGAATCGAGAATCACTCTTTCCGGCCATGCCGATCGACAGAGCGGTTCCCTGAGCCGTTTTTGCGCAGACGAAAACGGGGAAGGATCACAGGATACCTGCGCCGCCTCGCGGCAAAATCATCCGGAGTGAAAAAAAATGAGAAAAAAGGCACACCGGAACCTGCCTCCGCAGTTTCCAATGCGCCTTTGCATCTTGGTGCTATTATATTTTTTGATTGTGGGCCTGTCAAGTTCCGCGTCCGGGAGGAAAAGCGGCGCGGGATCAGCCGGTAACAGCCCCTCATTTTTTGCGTTTAAAGGGATTCCGGAGCCCACCCTGGATCTTCTTTTCTTTCACAAGGAAACAGACCGATACGATGAGCACACCGCACAGCAGCACCCAGCCCCAGGCCGGGGCATTGCGGATGTCAAAACACCTGACATTCACCCACATGCGGTTGATCTCGGCATTCTGCTTGTCGTTGAAATAGGTCATGATCGAGGACCGCCCGATCACATCCGCCGGAGGATAGGCCGCGTAAAGCTGGCGGTTCATCTGCTCCGCCGGAGCCGTGATCATATATTCACCGCTGTCGTCCTCCTCTCCCGCGAAAAAGTAGGCCAGGTCATAATCCACAGTCTCTTCTTCGTCGTCCTCCGCCTCATAGTTGTACTGAGCGTACTCCAGGATCCGGGGGTCGTCCCCGCCGGAGATCACGGAAGTATAGCCGATGTAATACATGTTGCGGATCACATTGTCCGGGCGGGAGACAAAATTGATGAAGGCCTCCGCCGCGTGCTGTTTGCGGGGATCCTGACTGATCCCTCTCTTGAGCATGATCCACCCGTCAAAATAGATGTCCGTGCTCTCCCGGGGGACGGAAAAGCACAGGGTGAAATCATCCTCGTCCGCCTGGTCCAGCGTGTAGACGGCATCGCCTGACCACTGATAGTTGACCGCCACCTTGCCGGTGATCATGTCGGCCTTGCCCGCGTCTGTCTCAAAAGAATAGACATTGTCTTTGACTTCCTTGAGCCAGTCCTGAACCTGCGCGATCATCTCAGGCGAGGTGTCGTTCATCTCCTCCTCAAGTCTCTTTTTGTAATCGGGTGCGCTGCGAAACTCCTCTGAAATCAGAAGGTCTGACTTGATCGCCCCGACCGCAGCGAAATAGGAATCACGGACATTGTCCTTGATCGTCACCTGGCGCTTAAAAGCCGGGTCAGCCAGAACCTTCCAGGTGGAAACCTGTTCCTCCTCTACGGTCTCCGGATTGTAGACCAGTCCCGTGACGCCCCACATATAGCCGGCGGCGTATTTTTGCCATGGTTCCCCGTCAATTTTGCTGGTCTCGAACATCTCCTTAATGAAAGGCGCCACTCCCTTTGAATAATAATTGTATTCGTCAGAGGTATCAAAAAAACCGTCCGAGAGGGGCACCAGCTCTTTTTCCGCCATGAGTTTCATGATCAGATATTCCGAGGGGCAGACCACATCGTAGACGTCTCCCAGGGTGAGCATATTGTAGAGGTCTTCGTTCGTTCCGAAGGTCGAATATTCCACTTCCACCGGGATCCCGTAAGTCTCGTAATACCAGTTTTCAAAATCCTCGACCATGGAGTTCTCGCCGATGATATCTCCCGAGGGGAGCTCGATCGTCTCTTCCTCATCCCAGTCGCCCAGGTCGATGTATTCTTCCCAGTTGGAAACCCTCAGTCTGACAGGTTTCCCGGATTTGTCCGCAGGCTTCTGATCTCCTGCTTTTCCCGTCCCGGCATCCTTCTCTTCCGCCACCCGCTCCGACGTGGCAGCGGTATTGTCGGCTGCTGAAAGGTCGGCGGCAGGCTCTGCCGCAGAAGCCGACGCAAGGCAGACTGCCGGCGCGCTGACGGACAGGAGCAGAGCGGCAGCCCCCGCGAGGATCCGCACTGTCATTTTCTTCTTACCCTGCACGGCTGCCTCCTTTCTCGAGATGGCCCTTCTTTTTCTTCTTTCCTTTTTTCTTCCGGACATTCTCCAGAATCACACTGAGGTTGGACAGCAGGACGACCAGCACAACGATCAGGAAGATCACGGTAGAAAGCGCCCACAGAGCGGTTTTGATCGTGGTCTGGGCTCCCTTTGTCGCGTTTACGACATAGGTGCTGATCGTGTCAAATGTCGCGGGCTTTGTATACATGGCTATGAAATAGTCATCCAGCGACAGTGTCACCGCCAGGGAGAATCCCGAGATGATGCCCGGGATGATCTGGGGGATCAGGACCTCAAAAAGAGCCTTGACCGGCGTTGCTCCAAGATCCAGGGCCGCTTCGTAAATACTGGAGTCCATCTGTTTGATCCTGGGCATGACCGAAAGGAAAACAAAGGGGGCGCACAGCGTGACATGCCCGGCCAGCAGGGGAATATAGGAATCCTTGCTGATCCCCAGGGCAACAACCAGAAGGACGCAGATCGAAAAGCCTGTCACTACGTCCGCGTTGATCACGGGCACCTGATTCAATGTCGTAATAAAGGCGGAGACATTTTTTTTGGAATAAAAAGCTCCGATGGCTCCCATGGTGCCCAGGATCGTCGCGATCACGGCCGATCCAAGCGCCAGAGTGATCGTTCCCGCGATCATGGATGTCAGTTCCGGCGTAGTGAACAGCGTCACATAGTTGTGCAGGGAAAATCCCCTGATCGCTCCGATATTGGTGGAGAGGGTAAAACTGTAGACCGCCAGCAGAACGATGGGCAGATAGAGAAATACAAGGACCAGGAGCAGGAACAGTCTTCTGAAAATCTTCCAGTTCACAGCAGAGCACCTCCTTCCCTGGCTTTTTCCTCTTCATCCCCGCTGTTCAGCAGCGTGAAGATGCAGATGAGAGCGAGCAGAATCAGGGAGATCATGGATCCCCCGTTCCAGTTGTAGGCGGAGAAGTAGCTTCCGATCAGGCTTCCCATGATATAGGTGCTGTTGTAGAGCATATCCAGCACTACGTAGTTGGTCATGGCAGGCAGAAAAACCATAGAGACGCCGCTGATGATTCCTGGCACCGAGAGCGGAAGTGTCACCCGCAGAAAGGTCTGAACATGATCGGCACCCAGGTCCATGGAAGCCTCCCGCAGAGCCCCGTCCAGTCTCATGATCGTGGTATAGATCGGAAGGATCATGAACGGAAGGAAGTCATAGGTCATACCGATGACTGCGTTCAGGAAGGGATGCATGGCCAGATTGCCCTCCAGCACACTCAGGATCTCCTTGAGGGCAGTGATCCTCAGAGAAAAGTTGATCCACATGGGCATGATAAAGAGCATCAGGACCACCGACTTCATGCGAAGGTTACTCGTGGCCAGAAAATAGGCCACCGGATAGGCCAGCAGCAGGCAGACCACCGTCGTGACGAGAGCAACAATCAGGCTGTAATACAGGGTTCCGAGGGTGTTAGGATTGGTAAAAAAGTGCAGAAAATTCTGCGCTGTAAACAGTCCCTGCCCGTCCGTGAACGCGTAATAAAACAGTACCAGGAGCGGCGCCACGACAAATATGATCAGAAAAGCGGCATACGGGATGCCCAGGTGTTTTCTTGAAAACTGCATCTTCGAAAGTTTCCCTTCTGTTATCTCTTCCCTCTTGTTAATCGTACCGGATCCGGGTCCGGTGTTTTCCCGGAATCAGGGCCGGTATTTCTCCGGATCTCCTGATAAAGAGGTCTCACAAACCGTTCACTTGCGCTTCAGAGTAAAGGTCATCTTGTCCTCGGGCATCAGCAGTCCGACCTGGTCGCCCATATTCCACAGGTACTCGTCGTTTACGACAAAATCCTGTTCCAGATCCGTGTGGATGATGTAGCTGTAGTGGTCGCCCTTGTAAACCAGGTTGCTGAGCCAGCCCTGAACTATTCCGGCTTCCTGGTCATCGGTCATCTCAATGTCATCGGGCTTGATCGCCACGAGAACGCGCAGACGATCAGGTTCGATTGCCTGACTGGATGAATCCACAACAGACCCGTGATCCGACCTGTGGCTTACCCTCATGACCTCGGTCAGGTACTT
>ODAI010710440.1_pt1 | contig 12265 bp, 9 predicted proteins | sample 1539321 | NCBI WGS metagenome assembly ODAI01 (sample SAMN02144231, study PRJEB22623) | gut metagenome | biome: sheep rumen | host: Ovis aries | place: New Zealand
GTCCTCGACCAGTTCGACACCATCAAGGCATGCACCGCCTACAAGGTAAACGGCGTCGTGACCCGCGACTTCCCCTACGACATCGAGAAAGGCATCGAGCCGATATACGAAGAGCTGCCCGGATGGCAGACCGACATGACCCGCCTGACCTCGGAGGACCAGTTCCCCAAGCAGTTCAGCGACTACATCGCCTTCCTCGAGCGCGAACTCGATACCCCTATCAAGATCATCAGCATCGGCCCGGACCGTGCACAGACCATTGTCAGGAAGTGATTTTTTCTTAATGAGTAATTAGTAATTACTAATTGAAAAAAGAAACAATGAAACCCAACATACCCAAAGGAACCCGCGACTTCGGCCCGGTAGAGATGGCCAAGCGCAACTACATTTTCAATATCATCCGCGAGGTATATGCCCTCTACGGATTCAGTCAGATAGAAACGCCTGCCATGGAGACCCTGCAGACCCTCATGGGAAAGTATGGCGAGGAGGGCGACAAACTGCTCTTCAAGGTACTCAACAGCGGCGACTTCCTCTCGAAGACTACTGACGAGGAACTGCGCGAGCGCAACGCCCTGCACCTGGCAGCAAAGCTCTGCGAGAAAGGACTGCGCTACGACCTCACCGTGCCCTTCGCACGCTACGTCGTCATGCACCGCGAGGAGCTGCAGATGCCCTTCAAACGATACCAGATTCAGCCCGTCTGGCGTGCCGACCGGCCGCAGAAGGGGCGCTACCGCGAGTTCTACCAGTGCGACGCCGACGTCGTAGGCAGTGACTCGCTGCTCAACGAGGTAGAGCTGATGCAGATTGTCGACGAAGTGTTCTCGCGCTTCGGCATACGCGTCCAGATCAAGATCAACAACCGCAAGATACTCACCGGCATTGCCGAGGTCATCGGTGCTGCCGACAAGATCGTCGACATCACCGTAGCCATCGACAAGCTCGACAAGATAGGCATCGACAACGTCAACCAGGAACTGCGCGACGACGGACTCACCGAAGACCAGATACTGAAGTTGCAGCCCATCATCCAGCTCAGCGGCACCAACAGCGAAAAGCTGCAGACCATAGCCGACGTGCTGAAGGACAGCGAGACAGGACTGAAGGGCGTAGAGGAGCTGCGCTTCATACTCAGCACCCTCGGCGCCTTATCTGCCGACGCCGCCCCCCTCCTGCGCAACGAGTTGCAGCTCGACCTCACGCTGGCCCGCGGACTGAACTACTACACTGGCGCCATCTTCGAAGTCAAGGCTCTCGACGTGCAGATAGGCTCCATCACGGGCGGTGGACGCTACGACAACCTGACGGGCATCTTCGGCATGCCCGGACTGTCGGGCGTAGGCATCTCCTTCGGTGCCGACCGCATCTACGACGTGCTCAACCAGCTGGACCTCTATCCGAAGGACAGCGTCAGCGGTACACGCCTGCTGTTCATCAACTTCGGCGAGCGCGAGGCAGCCTACTGTCTGTCTATAATTAATAAGGTACGCGCCAACGGCATTGCCGCCGAGCTATATCCCGACAGCACCAAGATGAAGAAGCAGATGTTGTATGCCAACGCCAAGCAGATACCCTACGTAGCGCTGGCCGGCGACAACGAGATGAGTCAGGGCCGCGTGACGCTGAAGAATATGGAAACCGGCGAGCAGCAACTGGTGACTCCCGACGAGCTGGTGGAACAGTTAACCGGAGGGTCGAAATAACGTGATAACGTCATAACGTAATAACGAAAAAACGATATAACGAAACAACGTCATAACGATATAACGCGATAACGAAACATCATGAAAAGACTACTTTTCGCAGCCTTTGCGCTGCTGATGCTCACCGCCTTCAAGCAAGACAAGGTGACAACGATATTTGTGATAGGCGACTCGACGGCCGCCAACAAGGACCTCTCGAAGGGAAAACTGGAGCGCGGATGGGCCATGGCCCTGCAGTGCTACTTCGACGACAACATCCTGGTCGACAATCATGCCGTGAACGGACGCTCGTCGAAGAGCTTCATCGACGAGGGACGGTGGGACAAGGTGCTGCAGCGCATGAAGCCCGGCGACTACGTCATCATTCAGTTTGGCCACAACGACGAGAAGCCCAAGGCCGACCGCCACACCGACCCGGGGTCGACGTTCGACTACAACTTGGCGAAGTTTGTGCGCGAGACTCGTGAGCACGGCGGTATTCCCGTGCTGATGAACTGTGTGGTACGCCGCAACTTCTTCGTCAAGGCTCCCGACATCGAGGACGACGAACTGCTGCGCACGCAGACCTTCAAGGACGGCGTGAAGATGGTCGAGGGCGACTCGCTCATCGACACCCACGGACTCTACCGCGTGGCACCGCGTGACGTGGCACGCCGCATGAACTGCCACTTCGTAGACGCTAACAAGATAACCCACGACCTGGAGCAGGGACTGGGCACGGAGGCATCGAAGAAGCTGCACATGTGGTACAAGCCCGGCGAGGAACCCACCGAACCGAAAGGCAAGCAGGACAATACCCACTACAACGTCTACGGTGCCCACCAGGTGGCACGTCTGCTGGCCGACGCGCTGTGCGAGGAGGTGCCCCTGCTGAAGCGTTACCGCACCGAGGCCGACATGACCGTCGATGCCAAGGGCCGCGGCAACTACATGACGCTTGACGACGCCATGAAGCACGTCGACCACAGCCGCCAGACGACCATACAGATACTCGGTGGCGAGTGGCAGCGCCCGCAGTTGCCCAAGAAGTCGCGCGTCAGCTTCGTGCTCCGTCAGGGAGCTACGTGGAAAGAGTAGGGCAGTCATGCGCGCAGGACGCAAACCATGTGGAACAAGTAACCATGAACTGTATGGAAAGCGCATAAAGATAGTAATTTTGTGGAAAAACTAACGAATCGCAACTTTTCTGACAAAAAAAGTTGCGATTTATTTTTTCAGTAAGGTGGAAATGTGTATCTTTGCAAACTTTTAAAGTAAAAAGATTTAAATAAAAGGTACATTTATGAGCGACAGATTGTATATTTTCGACACGACGCTACGCGATGGCGAGCAGGTGCCCGGTTGCCAGTTGAACACCGTTGAGAAGATTCAGGTGGCCAAGGCTCTGGAGCAGCTTGGCGTAGACGTCATCGAGGCAGGATTTCCCGTTTCCAGTCCTGGCGACTTCCATTCTGTAATAGAAATCTCAAAGGCCGTCACGTGGCCCACCATCTGTGCGCTGACACGTGCCGTAGAACACGACATCGACGTGGCTGCCGACGCACTGCAGTATGCCAAGCGGAAACGCATCCACACAGGCATAGGCACAAGCGACGAGCATATCAAGTATAAGTTCAACTCGACACGCGAGGAAATCATCGAGCGGGCCATACGGGCCACGAAGTATGCCAAACGCTACGTCGAGGACGTGGAGTTCTATTGCGAGGACGCCGGCCGTACCGACAACGAGTATCTGGCGCGTGTCGTCGAGGCCGTCATCAAGGCCGGTGCCACGGTGGTGAACATACCCGACACGACGGGCTACTGTCTGCCGCAGGAGTACTACGAGAAGATCAAGTACCTGATGGAACACGTCGACGGCATCGACCGTGCCATCATCTCTACCCACTGCCACAACGACTTAGGCATGGCTACGGCCAACACCTTCAACGGCGTGATGGCTGGTGCGCGACAGGTGGAGGTGACCATCAACGGCATCGGCGAGCGGGCGGGCAACACCAGTCTGGAGGAGATAGCCATGATACTGAAATGTCACCGCGGACTGGGCATCGACACCAACATCAACACGACGAAGATATACCCCACGTCGCGCATGGTGTCGAGCCTGATGAACATGCCCGTACAGCCCAACAAAGCCATCGTGGGTCGTAACGCCTTTGCCCACAGCAGCGGCATCCACCAGGATGGCGTGCTGAAAAATGTGCACACCTACGAAATCATGGACCCCAAGGACGTAGGCATAGATGACAACAGCATCGTGCTGACGGCCCGCAGCGGACGTGCCGCACTGAAATACCGGCTGAGCGTCAACGGTGTGGAACTCTCGGAGGATAAGCTCGACAAGGTGTACGAGAAGTTCCTCCAGCTGGCCGACCAGAAGAAGGAGGTCAACGACGCCGACGTGCTGATGCTGGCCGGTGCTGACACTGCCGAGGCTCACGCTGTGAAGCTCGACTTCCTGCAGGTAACTACCGGCAAGGGCGTGAAGAGCGTGGCCTCGATTGGACTGGACATCTCGAACCAGAAGTTCGAAGCAGCAGCCTCGGGTAACGGTCCTGTCGACGCCGCCATCAAGGCCCTGAAGAAGATCATCATGAAGCAGATGACGCTGAAGGAGTTTACCATCCAGGCTATCTCGAAGGGCTCGGACGACGTCGGTAAGGTACACATGCAGGTGGAGTATAATGGCAGCCTCTACTACGGTTTTGGTGCCAATACCGACATCGTGACCGCCAGCGTCGAGGCATATATTGACTGTATTAACAAGTTTAAAAATTAAGGAAACATGAATACGCTCTTCGATAAAATATGGGACAGCCACGTTGTGCAGATGGTGGACGACGGTCCCACGCAGCTGTACATTGACCGGCTGTATTGCCACGAGGTGACGTCGCCGCAGGCTTTCGACGGCATGCGGGCGCGAGGACTGAAGTGCTTTCGTCCCGACCACATCTACTGCATGCCCGACCATAACACACCGACACACGATCAGGACAAACCCATCGAGGACCCCGTGTCGGCTAAGCAGGTGGCCACGCTGGCTCGCAATGCCGAGGAGTTTGGCCTGACGCATTACGGCATGCTGAATCCGTCGAACGGCATCATCCACGTCGTAGGACCCGAGAAGGGACTGTCGCTGCCCGGCATGACCATTGTCTGTGGCGACTCGCACACGTCGACCCACGGAGCCATGGGAGCCGTGGCCTTCGGCATCGGCACCTCGGAGGTGGAGATGGTGATGGCCTCGCAGTGCATCCTGCAGCAGAAGCCCAAGTCGATGCGCATCAACATCAACGGCACGCTCGGCGTGGGCGTGACGGCCAAGGACGTGGCGCTCTACCTGATGGCCAAGCTGACAACAAGCGGTGCTACCGGCTATTTTGTGGAATATGCCGGTTCGGTGGTGCGCTCGTTGTCGATGGAGGGCAGGCTGACGCTCTGCAACCTGTCCATTGAGATGGGTGCCCGCGGCGGTTTCATTGCCCCCGACGAGGTGACCTTTGCATACCTGAAGGACAAGGAGTATGCGCCCAAGGGAGCCGCATGGGACGAGGCCGTGGCCTGCTGGAAGACGCTGAAGAGCGACGCCGACGCAGTGTTTGACAAAGAACTGACGTTCGACGCCCGCGACATTGAGCCGCGCGTCACCTACGGCACCAATCCCGGTATGGGTATCGGTATTACGGAGCCAATACCGGCAACGGCTGCCGAGGCCAATTCGCCTAAACAAGGATTCGAGAAGGCGCTGCAGTACATGGGTTTCAAGGCTGGAGAACGGCTGCTGGGCAAGCCTGTCGACTACGTATTCCTCGGTGCATGCACCAACGGACGGATTGAGGACTTCCGCGCCTTTGCCAGTATTGCCAAGGGACGGCAGAAGGCTGATGGCGTCACGGCTTGGCTCGTGCCCGGTTCGTGGGCTGTCGACCACCAGATACGCGAGGAAGGACTCGACAAGGTCCTGCAGGCTGCCGGTTTCGAGATACGTCAGCCCGGCTGTTCGGCCTGTCTGGCCATGAACGACGACAAGGTGCCTGCCGGCAAGCTGTGCGTCTCGACGTCGAACCGCAACTTCGAGGGACGTCAGGGCCCAGGCTCGCGCACCATCCTTTGCAGTCCGTTAGTGGCCGCCGCTGCCGCAGTGACGGGAGTCATCACCGACCCAAGAGAGCTTTTAGATTGAAAATTGAAAATCGAAAATCGAAAATTTATTTCGTAATATCGTTATAACGGCATAACGTCATTTCGTCATTTCGTTTTCACGTCATATCGTCATTTCGTTTTCACGTCATAATGTCATTTCGTCATAACGTCATTTCGTAATTATAAGATGAAGCAAAAGTTCAATATCATCACATCGACCTGCGTTCCACTGCCATTAGAGAACGTAGACACCGACCAGATCATCCCCGCCCGTTTCCTGAAGGCCACGACCCGCGAGGAGAGTTTCTTTGGCGACAACCTGTTTCGCGACTGGCGCTATAACGCCGACGGCAGCGTGAACAAGGACTTCGTGCTCAACGATTCTACCTACGGCGGCTGCATCCTCGTGGCTGGCAAGAACTTTGGCAGCGGCTCCAGTCGCGAGCATGCTGCATGGGCCATTGCTGGCTACGGTTTCCGCGTAGTCATCTCGTCGTTCTTTGCCGACATCCACAAGAACAACGAGCTGAACAACTTCGTGTTGCCCGTGGTTGTCAGCGAGCCGTTCCTTGCCGAGCTCTTCGACTGCATCAAGGCCGACCCGCAGACGGAAGTCGAGGTAGACCTGCCGCACCAGACGGTGACCAACAAGGCTACGGGCCGCAGCGAGCAGTTCGAGATAAACGGCTACAAGAAGCACTGCCTGATGAACGGTCTCGACGACATCGACTTCCTTGTCGGGAGCAAGGACAAGATAGAAGCCTGGGAAGCCCGCCGATAGACCCGACACTCCAACAATACAAAAGACAGGCACACCGTCGCTGGTGTGCCTGTCTTTGTGTGTTGATCTCGTTTGGCTATCAGATTTCAACCGTCTGCTTCTCGACAACCATCTTACCAATCTCAATCTTCGAGATGATGGTGTTCTTCTTCACCTTGAACACGATGTAGCCGGTGCCTTTTACAGCCGGTGTTACAGTATTCACCTTGATGGGAGTGCCAGAAGGAATAATGGTTTGGCCGGTAACAGCCTCAGCACCGTCAATGGTGGCAGTAGCACGCACTACACCGCCCTCTTCGCTTGAACCGTCGCCAATAGCCCAGATGCACTCTTTGCCTTCTTCAGCCTCGTAGGTAATCACGACGACAGAGCCTTCCTCCAGACCGTCGATAGCATATTCGCGGTCGGCAGGACATGTCATACCACCGGCGTTACCCCAAGAAGCGTCCTGGTCGTAGCGGTCGCTGCGGCGCCATACCTGGCAAGTTTCGGGCAGCAGGCCAATCTCGTCCTCATACTTATAGGCCTTGTAGTCGTTACGCCTGCTGTCGGTCTTGCCTTCCTTTTCCCAGCCATAGAAGCCCTGGCCGTTGCTCTGGTTGCCATTTACATTCTTCGGCTTTGCACCACCGGCAGCAATGCGGGCCTGCTCGGCAGCGAAGTCGTAAACGACGTCAGCCTTGAACACCTCAACGTCGACCTCTGTAGTAGCCGGTCCGGCAGGAACGTCAACCTTGGAGCACGATGTGAATACACCAGCAAACATCAGCGCAGCAGCGCCCAAAAAGAAACTAATTTTTTTCATAATGATTGTTTAGTTAAATTAATTGATTTGTTGTTTTAGAGTTATGTTTGTTTTCTGTCTTGTATTTTCGTTGGCAAAGATAAACATAATCTCTGAATTATCCAAATTTTTTTCGTTTTATTTTTTTTACATTCTGTCATTTACGTCTGTCGGGTGGCCTGCCGTGGCGGTCGGTGCTCTGTGAGCTGCCGTTGCTGTAGGTATGTTTTTTCGCGGAAAATGGGCGGAAGTATCGTTTTTTCGCAAAAAATGAGTACCTTTGTCGACAAAAATAACGAAAAGACGAATATGAAGAGGTTGTTACTACTGATGGCGGCCATGCTGCTGCAGGTTCCTTCGATGTTTGCTGGAGAACGCGCACGTACGTTCAGCACTGGTGATAAAACGTTCCTGCTCGACGGCAAGCCCTTTGTGGTGAAGGCCGCCGAGGTGCACTATCCGCGCATACCGCGGCCCTACTGGGAGCACCGCATACGCATGTGCAAGGCACTGGGCATGAACACGTTGTGCATCTACGTTTTCTGGAACATCCACGAACAGCGTGAGGGACAGTTCGACTTCACGGGACAGAACGACGTGGCCGAGTTTTGCCGCCTGGCCCAGAAAAACGGCATGTACGTCATCGTGCGCCCCGGCCCCTACGTCTGTGCCGAGTGGGAGATGGGCGGACTGCCCTGGTGGCTGCTGAAGAAGAAGGACATCCGGCTGCGCGAGCAGGACCCTTACTTCATGGAGCGCGTCAGGACGTTCGAGCAGAAGGTGGGCGAGCAGCTCGCGCCGCTGACCATCCAGCAGGGCGGCCCGATTATCATGGTGCAGGTGGAGAACGAGTATGGTTCGTATGGCGAAAACAAGCCCTACGTCAGCGAGATACGCGACTGCCTGCGCAGCATCTACGGCAAGGACATGACCCTCTTCCAGTGCGACTGGGCCTCCAACTTCACCAAGAACGGACTTGACGACCTGACGTGGACCATGAACTTCGGCACGGGTGCCAACATCGACAACCAGTTCAAGCGGCTTGGCGAACTGCGGCCCAATGCTCCGAAGATGTGCTCCGAGTTCTGGTCGGGGTGGTTCGACAAGTGGGGTGCCCGCCACGAGACGCGTCCCGCCAAGGCAATGGTCGACGGCATGGACGAAATGCTGTCGAAGGGCATCTCGTTCTCGCTCTACATGACCCACGGCGGCACATCGTTCGGCCACTGGGCCGGAGCCAACTCGCCGGGCTTTGCTCCCGACGTGACGTCCTACGACTACGATGCCCCCATCAACGAGTACGGTCATGCCACCCCGAAGTACTACGAGCTGCGCCAGATGATGCAGAAGTACAGCGAGCGGCGGCTGCCCGCCATTCCCAAGCCTGCAGCACCGATCATCAGCGTGCCGCGGTTCCAGCTGAACGAGTTTGCACCCCTGACGCGAGGCATCGGAACCACCGAGCAGGGCGGACCGCTCAAGACGTTCGAGGAGATGGACATGGGGTGGGGTACGATGGTGTATGCCACCACGCTGCCCGAAATCGGCGTGCGGAGCGTGCTCACGGCCGACATCCACGACTATGCGCAGGTGTTTGTAAACGACAAGTATGTAGGCAAGATAGACCGCGTGAGGAACGAGAAGTCTATCACGCTGCCCCCCGTCAGGAAGGGCGACCGGCTGACCGTCATTGTCGAGGCCATGGGGCGCATCAACTTCGGACGTGCCATTAAGGACTTCAAGGGCATCGTGTCGGACGTGACCATCACGGCCGATACCGACGACTGCGTGACCACGTGGAAACCCAAGCAGTGGACGAAGGGCTGTATAGCCGACGACTACCAGACCGCGCTGAACGCCTTTGCCGCCACATCAGCCACGCAGTACGACCCCGTGCCCAGTCGTCGGCAGCGGGGCTACTATCGCGGCTACTTCACGCTGAAGAAGGTGGGCGACACGTTCCTCAACTTCGAGACGTGGGGCAAGGGTCAGGTCTACGTGAACGGCCACGCCATGGGCCGCATCTGGTCCATCGGTCCGCAGCAGACGCTCTACGTGCCCGGCTGCTGGCTGAAGAAGGGGACGAACGAGGTCGTCGTGCTCGACGTGGCTGGCCCCAAGGAGCCAGTGGTCTGGGGACAGAACAAGCCCGAGCTGAACAAGCTGCAGATAGAGTCGACGCGCAAGCACAACAACATCGGCGACAAGCCCGACCTGAGCACGGCAACGCCCGTGGCTGCCGGCAGTTTCAAGGCTGGCAACGGCTGGCAGACGGTACGCTTCGGCACGCCGGCCAAGGGTCGCCTGCTGGTCATTGAGTGTCTGTCGACCCAGCGTGCCAACGACCGCGTGGCCATAGCCGAGATATACCTGCAAGGCCCCAACGGCAAGCGCATCAGCCGCGAGGCGTGGACCACCAAATATGCCGACTCCGAGGACGACCGCGCCAACCACACGGGCGACAAGGTCTACGACCTGCAGGAGTCGACCTACTGGCAGACGGAAAAGAGCAAGGCCGCTCCGCACCTGCTGGTCGTCGACCTCGGTGCCGCGTGCGAGGTGTCGGCCCTGGAATACCTGCCCCGAGCCGAGGAGGGTGCTCCCGGCAGCACGAAAGACTACAGGATTTACATCGTGAAGTAGGCTGCGCAAGCCCTCGGGCACGTCGGCCTAGCTACCCGATGGTTAGTTCCGTTTACCCGTTGGTTAAATCAGATTACTTATGAAGTAATTTCAGAAAGGCATTACATTTCTGCGGTTAACTATTACATTTCTGCAGAAAAGTAATGCTTTTCTGGAAAAACCTGCAGTGTTTTTGGTGGGAAACGTTACAATCAGAATAACCTATATTGTTTTAGTTAAAATCTGCGAATCATTTGGATGTTTGGAATAAAAGATATATTTTTGCAGAAAACTTAGAAATGATGACAATTATAACAGGAAGAGAGTTTAGGACTAACCAAGGAAAGTACATTGGTATGGCTCATAGAGGTGAGAGAGTAGTAATCTCATCCAAGTCTGGTTTTGCCGAGTTGACCCCTATATCCAAGGATGATAAGGAGATAAAAGAGCATCTTGTTGGCAAATCCTTTCATGCCGTTGCTGCTAAAGTGAGAAAAGAGTATAAAAATGGTAAAGGTGTAACATTGAGTACACCCGAGGAAATTGAAAGCTATCTTGCCTCTTTATGATGTACAAAATCTTTTTTACTCCTGAGGCTGAGAAGATTACCAAAAAGTGGAAGAAGTCTAATCCCAACCATTTCAAGAAATTGGTTGCTATCTTAAAAGATATTGCCTTGCATCCTCGAGAGGGTATTGGCCATCCGGAGCCGTTAGTAGGCGGGAAAGATGTGGTATGGTCAAGGCATATCACAGGCAAGGATATTATCCGATATGACATCTATGATGATGTAGTGACAGTTCTTATTATACAGATAGAAGGCCATTATAACGACAAATAGGCAAAGACCTGTTATTGTACTCTAATAGATGTTGAGGTGCTACCTTCTGACTGTTAATCTTTCAGACCGCATGTAGTCAATGCTGGTACCTCTATACTATACACGACTACGTCGAATAAAAAACAAAAAAGAGGACTGTTGATAGTCCTCTTTGTTATTAGAAGCGGAAGGTGAGGGATTCAAACCCCCGATACCCGAAAAGGGTATACCGGATTTCGAGTCCAGCGCGATCGATCACTCTGCCAACCTTCCTTCGCGTGTTGCGTTTGTGCAAGGATTCAGCGTTTTGTTGCCCCTCCGGGCCGCGTGCCTTGCTGTTTTGCGGCTGCAAAGGTAGCACATTTTTTTGAAACCTCCAAACTTTTTTCCGAGAATATTATTGTAGTGGCTGAAAAAAGGTGAACATTCCTGGGAAATGGCTGGCAAAACCGGCCACCGGCTCGCGGAAAATGCCGAACAGGGCACTGCCTGAGCCCGACATGGCTGCGTAGGTGGCCCCGATGTCGTAGAGCTTGGCCTTGACGGACTCCAGCTCGGGGTGCAGGGCAAAGACGCTGTTCTCGAAGTCGTTGACGAGCTGGTGGCGCCACGTCTCGACGGGCTGCATGACGACGTCGCGGCAGTTGGCGGCAGGGTAGTGGGGGCGTATGAGCGAGAAGGCTTCGCGCGTGGGCACGGGAATGTCGGGGCGCACCACGCCGATGTGCCATCCGCTGAGGCTGAGGCTGACGGGCTGGAGCCGCTCGCCGATGCCCTCGGCGTAGCACGGCCTTGACAGCACGAAGAAGGCGCAGTCGGCACCGAGACGTGCCGCATAGTCAATCATCCGTGCGTCGTCCAGCCCGAGCGAGAACATGTCGTTGAGCAGCCGTATCATGTAGGCACAGTCGCTCGAGCCGCCGCCCATGCCGGCCTGCGTGGGTATGCCCTTCCACAGGTGGGCGTGTATGCGCGGCATGTTGGGGAAGTCCTGCTTCAGCAGCCGGTAGGCCCTGACCACCAGGTTCTGCTGTTCGTCGCCGTCGATGCTGATGTTGGTCACTTTCAGGTCGCAGTCCACCGTGCTCGGAAACCTGTCGTCCATCGTGGTTACCTCGAGGGCGTCGCTGATGTTGACGGGGTAGAAGACGGTCTGCAGGTTGTGGTAGCCGTCGGGGCGTTTCTCGACGACGTTCAGTCCTAAGTTGATTTTTGCTATGGGAAACGTGATCATGGCTTACACTCTCTCTCGTTTTACTTCTTTATCAGTCTTATCGTCTTGGGCAGTTTCTGCCACTTTCCTTTGTTGGACACCTTCAGCGTGCTGCCCTTGCCCTGGTGCAGGGTGTAGACGCTGTCGTTCTCGCAGGTCAGCGTGGCGGTCAGGTCCTCGCTGCCGAAGTCGTTGA
>ODAI012319673.1_pt1 | contig 12265 bp, 20 predicted proteins | sample 1539321 | NCBI WGS metagenome assembly ODAI01 (sample SAMN02144231, study PRJEB22623) | gut metagenome | biome: sheep rumen | host: Ovis aries | place: New Zealand
AAGACTGCAAATGAGATTGATGAGATTCTTCTTGTAGGTGGTATGACACGTTCACTTAATGTGCAGGAAGGTTTGACAAAGGCATTTGGTTTGCCACTTGATAAGTCTGCTAATCCAGATGAGATTGTTGCTCTTGGTGCTGTTACACAGGCAAATATTATCGCCGGTGGTGAAGGTGTTAAGGATATTCAGTTGCTTGATGTAACTCCATTGTCTGTAGGTATTGAAACAGAGGGTGAGATTATGACAGTTCTTATTCCTGCTAATACTACAATTCCTACTACACAGAAGCAGACATTTACTACTGCTGTAGATAATCAGCCAGGTGTATTCATTAAGGTATTGCAGGGTGAACGTCAGTTCTCTCGTGACAATAAGACAATTGGTACATTCCAGTTGGATGGTATTGCACCTGCACGTCGTGGTGTTCCTCAGATTGAGGTATCATTTGATATTGATGCTAATGGTATTCTTAAGGTTTCTGCTAAGGATCTTGGCACAGGTAAGGAACAGCATATTACAATTACAAATTCAGATGGTTTGACACCAGAAGAGATTGAGCGTATTAAGGCTGATGCAGAGAAGTTCAAGGAGGAAGATGCTAAGCGTAAGGCAGAGGTAGATAAGTTGAACGCTGCAGAGGGTTATGCTTATCAGATTCGTAATACAATGGACGAAGAGAACTTTAAGGATAAGTTCACGGAGGATCAGAAAAAGACTTTGAATGAGAAGATTGATGTTGTTCTTGCAGCAGCAAAGGATAAGGATGTTGAAAAGGCAGAGGCTGCTAAGAAGGAACTTGAGGATGTATTCAATCCTATTATTCAGGAAATTTATAAGCAAGCTGCTCCTCAGGGTGGTGCTAATCCAGAAAGCGGTCCAATGGATGCAGATATGTTTAACCAGATGTTTAATGGTGCTCAGGCTGGCAGTGCACCTCAGGGTGAAGCTACTTCACAGGCATCTGATGGTAATACAACAGAAGCACCGTTTGAAGAAGTTAAGTAAACATAAATTGCAAAATAGAGTTATGCCACGTAGTTTGTGTAATTGCGTGGCATAAACTTTATAAAAATTAAATATATAATATATTGTAATTATATATTGAAATAATATTATGGCAGAAACAAAGAATTTATACGAAATACTTGGTGTATCTAAAGATGCAACAGAAGATGAAATCAAACGTGCATACCGTAAGTTGTCGTTAAAATACCATCCAGATCGTCAGGCAGGAAAAACAGATAAAGAAAAAGCAGAAGCAGAGGAAAAGTTTAAGAATATTACTGCTGCTTATAATGTTCTTTCTGATCCTGAAAAGAAAAAGAATTATGATATGTTTGGTGATCCTAACGGTCATGGTGGAATGGGTGGACCTGGCGGAGGTTTCGACGGTTTCGGCTCAGGATTTGATGATTTGTTCCGTCAATTCAGTAATATGCATGGCTTCGGCGGAGGCGGAGGCTTTGGTGGAGGGTTTCAAGAGCGCATTGAAAAAGGTAAAGACATTCAAATGCGAATTCCTCTCACTATTGAAGAAATTTTCAATGGATGCACAAAGAAAGTAAAATATGACAAGAATGTAAGATGTCCTAATTGTCATGGCGCTGGAGGTAGTGGTCAGAAAGCATGTCCACATTGTCATGGTACTGGTCAGATTATAACAACTACCCAGAGAGGATTTGCAACAATGCAAAATATCTCTGTATGTCCACATTGTCATGGCGCTGGATTTATTGTTGAAAAGAAATGTATGTCATGTGGTGGTACAGGATTTAAGAAACAGAGTTATACATTAGAGGTAACATTCCCACCAGGTATGCCAAATAATAATGGTATACAGTATCGTGAGAAAGGATCTGAATCTTCAAGCACTAAAGGACCTAATGGAGATTTTATTGCATTTGCATCTTATAATATTGATAATAATCGTTATACAATCCAAGGATTGGATGTAATAGAAAAGATTTATGTTCCATATTATGATTTGCTTTTAGGATGTGATTATACATTAGTTCTTCCTAATAAAAAGGAAAAGAAGATTGCTTTGAATTCTTGTACACCAGAAGGAAAGCTTATTAAGTTATATAGAGAAGGTATTAAGTATAATGGTCAAGTAGGTGATTACTATATTGAAGTACATTATCAATTACCAACATCATTAACATCTGAAGAGCGCAAGCATATAGAAAGTATTAAAGTTGAAAAGACTAAACAAAAATTTAAGTAAGGATACTAATTTTGGTATCCTTATTTTTATTTACAAACTTTTTGGTATTTTTTAACTATAATTTGTATAGCAAAAATAAAATACATCTAAAATAATGCCTATAAAAAGAGATTAGATAGAAGGTATTAAAATTAATAAGAAAGGAAATGAGTATGTTAGTAATCCTGCACTTTTGAAAGAGATAATAAAATCAAAAGAGTAGGATGAATTAACTAATAATGCTATACAGATGTTTTTATTGATGATTGAAAACATTTAGCGCAAAATGTATTATAAGGATCCAGAAGAGAAAAAAGATTGTGCATCATCAGCAATGTTGGATGTTATAATGTATTGGAGAAACTTTAATCCTGAGAAGAGTACTAATCCTTTCGCTTTTTATACCTCAGTAATAACAAATGGAATCGCTAAGGGTTGGGATAAGTTACATCCAGAAACAAAAAAATGCCCTGGCGCAAGATTTACAAGTTTAGATAATAATATTCATTCATTATAATAAAAGTAATTAACATACTTATTAATTTATGGTAGTACCAGAGAATAGAAGATTACAGCTTAATAATGAGATTTCTAATTATGTATATGGGAAGTTTTTCAGATGTATTAGTCCATTTCTTTCATGGTTAAAGAAAGGCGAAACATATTGGTTTGAATATAAAGATAATAATACATATGAAGTTAGAAGTGATAATAATCTCGGAAAAACTTTTAAAATGGAGATTCATCAATTATTAACTTGTTTTTTACCATGTGAATGCGAAGATAATGAATTTGAAATGATTAAATATTTTCATTGGCTTGGTGAACTAAATATCCACCATGGATATGTTGATGATTATATACAATATAAAGAGCAATTATATTTAAAAATGGCAATGCTTGATTGTACAACATGTGCAAATTATAAAAAAGAATGTGATCCAGAAAAAAATATTTTTAAATGTAATTATCCTCTTAAAACTAATGGAGAAGAAGAAAAACAAATTTAAATATAGTATAATTTTAATATTTAAATAAATTATGGAAAAGAATTGGAGTACACTCGAGAAAGGCGATAGCATTTATTTATTGGTTCCTTATATGGAAGATGGTATAATAAAATATAATTTTCAAGAGAGTCAAGTAATTAATGTACATTCATATGAATGGTGTACAAATATCAGGTTAAAGTATACTGATATGAATATAAATCGTAGAAGACGTATAGAATTATGTGTTAATAAAGAAAAGTATAATTCATTATGTGTTGCATATACAAAACAATTATCATATGCATATGAAGGTGGTATTAAATTCGGCGATTTGATTGCAGCACTTCGTAAAGATATGTTAAAAACTGAATATAAACAGCTTATAAAGAATAAAACGGCTGAATTAAAACAATTAATTGCATCATATAGAGAATATGTAGAAAAACTAGAAAAATTAATTCCGGGAGAAAATGGAAACTAATGAGAAATTAAATGAAGTTGCTGAAACATTAGGAGAAGTTAATCATATTCCTACAGTAACAGAAGAAAAATATAAAGATGATTATATTAATGCTTTGGATAAAGCATATGATTCAAATTCTACTTCTTATGCTTATGGTGATACAGGACCTATGCCAGGTCAACCTGTTGTATTAAATACTGCACCGGCATTAGATACAGAAAATGAAAAGAGAATAGCAAATCAACGATTAATTGCTCAAGCAGCACAGATGAAATTGCGTAAAGAACAAGAGGAATTCAATAAGAAATCAGATTCTGAAAAAATACGTATTTATGTATGTGATGCATTATTAAAACAGCAGGAGCAGGAATATTTTAATGCACATCGTTATTATATGTCGGGCCCTATTCGTAAGAAGACTCGTAAAATTATTGAGAATAATTATAGAAAGGGTAAGTATAAGATAACACAGAAAATGAAAGATGATATTCTTTATGAATTGAGTTTATCTTCAAATCAAGCAGATCCTAATAAGAACAATCCTGCAAAGAAGCCAGCTACAAATGTACAGATGAGGAATTTAGTATCGTCTATTTGATTTTATATAAAGAAATATTTACAAGAACATATAATTTTTAATTATATGTTCTTATTTTTTAGACTATTAATAAGTTATTGAATATACTATAAAAATTTAAGTGTTTATAATGATAGGTAAAGAGGATTTATCACATGTTATAAATAAAAGCTTTGATAAAATTTCATTATTAACCTTAAGTCACAGAGCAGACCGTCAAACAAGCATGAAGCAAATGCTTGATTATATAGGGTTGGAATATAATAAAGATGTTTCAGTTGTTTACGGTACAACATTTCCTTATAATCAACTTATAATGGATGCTTTTAACAAGGCTTTTTATCCCAGGCGTTGCTTTACAAAACCAAATGAAGTAGATTGTGCAAGAAATCATTATGGTATAGTTAAAGCTGTATATGATATGGGATGTGAACATGTATTAATATTAGAAGATGATTTATGCTTCATAAGAGATTTAGATTTATTAAGTAATGTTATTAAAAGTATACCTGAAGATTACGATGTTTTACAATTTGGAGGATTTACAGCAGATCCAAGAGCAAAAACAATATTAAGTCAGTATCCGGATAAATTATGGGTAAAGCATCCAGGTATATTAGTATGGAATGCATCTATGTATGCACTATCCAGAAGAGGAATGGAATATTATATAAAATTTATGGATAAGTTCTTTACAGTTGCAGATATGCCTTTATATTTTGCACCGAATAATGAGAAGATTATCAATACTTATATTACAACCATTCCTATAGTAATTCAAGCGGATAAAAACGAAGTTCCTTCTGACATACGCAGTAAGGATACGGATAAAATTGATTATAATACAATGAATGTATATGAATCAGAAATATCCAGAAATTCATATTTTCCTTATTAAAAATAATTGAAAAAATTTTATTTTCATTTTATATAAATATGTGAAAATATATGGTAAATTTAAAATGTATTAGAATGGTATGTTATACGACGAAGATAATAGAGACATTGAAGAAGAAATGTATTTAAATGATATTGCAGAAGAGCAGTATCAATTATTCGATAACCCAGAAGATGAAGATTATGATGAAGACAATGATGAAATGGATGATGAAGACGATCTTGATGGAAGCGACACAGATGATAATCAAGAAGACGATGATGACACTGTGGGAGCAAAGAAAAAAGAAAAAGTCAGAAACATCGAAGTCACAGAGAAGTATTTAGACAACCAACTTCAAATAAATATTGAAAATTACCGAGATAATATTCGCTTCAAATATGATGGAGTAGTATATATCGGTAGAGTTGTTTATAAGATGCGCCCAGATACATATTTCTTTTATGTTCATTTGGAAGGAAGTGATGAATATATTAAAAAAATGTTCAAATGCTCTAAGATGAAAAAAGTATCTTAAAATTAAAATATATAAATGTCTATGAGATTGAAATTAAGACCAAAAGGATTGACATTTTGTCCAGGATGCCCCAAAAAAGAGCTTCAGTTAAATCATGAACCACAATTTAATGTATCACCAGCAAAACAGAATGATACTAAGCGCGTAACAATTATTGGTTCAAAAAAACAGGAAAGACATTTTGGTTTATTTTAATTTACTAATGTTCAGTAAGTAAAACTACTGAACATTTCTTTTATATAATATGTATGATGAACTATATACTTATAATACCGGATATACATGGTAGAATATTTTGGAAAGAACCGTGTAAAGAATTTAAAGGAGAACATATTGTATTTTTAGGAGATTACTTAGATCCTTATAAACATCAGAATATTTCAGAAAAAACTGCATTAGAGAATTTTAAAGAAATATTAGAATTTAAGAAAAATAACAAGGATTTAGTAACTTTGCTTTTAGGAAATCATGATCTTCATTATAAGGATATGTTTAAAGATGTGTATCGAGTAAGGTTTTGCTACAGTATTGCAGAAGAAGCAAAACAATTATTTGAAAATAATAAAGAAAACTTTCAAATAGCTTATGAGATAACAGTAGATAATACAAAGATATTATTCACCCATGCAGGTGTTACTGAAAATTGGTTAAAGGTTATTCATAATGAAATACCTTGTAGACCATGGAGAAATAGAATGTTGGGTGATTATTTTCCTGATTTGGTTTTACCAGTAGAACCTAATGCAGAATCATTGAACAATTTATTAACAACAGAAGAAGGATTAATAGATTTATGGATGGTATCAGAAGAAAGAGGCGGTATTTATAATTTTGGATCACCTATATGGGCACATATATCAGAACATTTAGAATGCCCAGCATTAAAAGGAATTTACCAAATATTCGGGCATACTATTTCCTTTCCTGAAGAAATGAAACCATGGATAACAGATGAATATGCAATGTTAGATGCTCAACAATGTTTTGTATTAGCATATGATGATAAGACATTCAGATTATTAAAATATTCAGAATATAAAGATGAGGTTGGATAGAGAACGTGAGATAAATTATATTTTATCAAAATCATTAAAAGCAATAGATAAATCATTAGCAGAACGAGCTTATGATATATTACCGTCATGGAGGGAAATAGATGATAAAAGAAATTATATATTTGCATTAGTAGAAGATAGATATGAAACATATTGGGTTAGCTATAATGTAGATGATGAGAAAATGAAATTTATTAATACTGATTCTTCTATTGGTAAACCTATATTAGAATATTCATTGCCGGAAGTATCTAATAAATTATTTAAACTATTAATAAAAGGTAATCAGAATATAGATTTCTGTAAAATGCTTACAGAATTATCAATGCATGATAGTATAATATTATATATTAAATTAACGCAGTAATATATGGATAGAGCAGAACGACGTTTTAGAAAAATGAGAAAATGGATTTCTCGTTTAAAGAGGGAATTCTATGTATATGGTAAATATTATATTCCTATGGATTCTAAAGAACAACATAATTGGGTTCATAGTAAGAAAGCAAAGACTTTTGATGAATTAAAGAATTCCCGTTGGGGTATGATGCTTAAAGAAACTGGCACATTATTTAGAGATAATAAAATGCTTGATATGGAAGAAGTTCGTAGAAGAAATTTAAACAATAGAAAAGTAACACAAGAAGAAATTTTAGAAGCTGAGGAGGAATTAAAGAATGGAACATTGTATACCGAATCATGAAGAAATAGAATCATATATACGGCATCAATTAGATAATATGTGGAGAAAAATTGTATCAGAATTTCCAGATGCTGAATATGACGATATTCGTACTATTATAAAAGAAGAAATAAATTATATTTAATTGAAAATTTCTTCAAACTTCGAATATTATACATCATATAATATTCATTAAAAATTATCATTCATGTTTAATGAAAACCGATATTGAAATTTCGAATGAAACTCAATTAAAAAATATAGAAGAAATTGCAAAGAAAGCGGGTATTAATCCAGAAACTATTGAACCTTATGGACATCATATTGCAAAGATACCGCTTTCTTATATAGATGAAGAAAAAATAAAAAAATCAAACCTTATTCTCGTTACTTCAATAAGTCCCACAAAGGCAGGTATAGGAAAAACTACTGTTAGTGTAGGTTTGAATATGGGACTTAATTTCATTGGTGAAAAATCTATTGTTGTTTTACGCGAACCTTCATTAGGTCCATGTTTTGGAATGAAGGGCGGAGCTTGCGGTGGCGGATATGCGCAGGTTTTACCAATGGACAAAATTAATTTACATTTTACAGGAGATTTTCATGCAGTTACAGCTGCTCATAATATGATTACTGCTATGATGGATAATTATTTCTATCAGAACAGTAAAAATGTTGCTCCATTGAAGCAAATATTATGGAAGCGTGTATTGGATGTAAATGACAGAAATCTTAGACATATTATTACAGGTATTGGACCTTATTCTAATGGTATAATGTCAGAATCAGGTTTTGATATTACACCAGCTTCTGAAATAATGGCAATACTTTGTATCAGTAAAGATTTGGAAGATCTTCGTAATCGTATTGATAATATACTTTTGGGTTATACAATGGATGGTGAAGAATTTACCGTTTCTGAATTAGGCATAACCGGAAGTATTGTTGCTCTTCTTAAAGATGCATTTATGCCTAATCTTGTTCAAGATACAGAAGGTAATCCAGCAATTATACATGGTGGACCGTTTGCTAATATTGCACAAGGTACTAATACAATAGTTGCCACTAAGCTAGGAATGAGTATTGCAGATTATGTTGTTACTGAAGCAGGATTTGGTGCCGATCTTGGGGCCGAGAAATTCTTTGATATAAAATGCAGAGCAATGGGAATTTATCCAAAGCTTACTGTAGTTGTTGCTACTTGTCAAGGATTAAAGATGCATGGAGGTGTAAATGAAAAGGAAATAAAGAAACCAAATCTTGAAGGTTTAAAAAGAGGATTTGCTAATCTTGATAAGCATGTTAAGAATATGCAATCTTTTGGACAAACTGTTATTGTTGCATTTAACAAGTTTATAGGAGATACTGATGAAGAAATAGCAGCCTTAAAAGATCATTGTTGGAATGATTTACATGTTAAATGTGTAATAAATGATGCATATTCTGAAGGTAGTATAGGCGCGGTAGCATTAGCTCGTAAAGTAGTAGAAGAAATTAAGAATAATCCATCAAAGCATAAGCCAGATGCTGTATATTCAACAGAAGCTATAAAAGAGCATTTTATTACTGTTACTTATAATAATGGCCAGCCGGATGAATATAAACAGAAAGTAAAGGTTCCAGCAAAGCATCCAGATGCAACAGAAGTAGCTATACCTATTCATACAATTAAGAAACGTATAGAGAATGTTGCATATAAAATATACGGCGCATCTACTATAACATTTTCACCAAAGGCATTAAAGATGTTGGAAGTATTAGATAATATAGAAAATGTATTTTATAAAGAATTTCCTGTATGTATTGCAAAAACACAATATTCCTTTACAGATAATCCTAAATTATACGGTTGTCCAAAGGACTTTAATTTTACTATTAATGATATTGTTATTAATAGAGGTGCAGGTTTTATTGTTGCAATAGCAGGTGATATGATGCGTATGCCAGGATTACCAAAATTACCAGCAGCATTAAATATAGATGTTAATGAAAATGGGCAAATAATTGGATTGAATTAAATGTTAAAATTTAAACACAAATTAAAATAATTTAAACTTTATAAGTATTTAAAACTATAATAATTATAAATTAAATATTAAATATGAGTACTAAACAAATGACACAAGATATTGATATTCAAGGCTTTGTATGGGATGTAAATATGCTATTAAATAAAGTTATGTTTAGTATGTCAAATATGTTTGATGATAATACATTACAAAAATTTGCAAATGATAAATCATTACCAAAAGCAAAGGTTTATTATTTGGATTATTAATAAATACTTATAAATATTGCTCCATAGTATACCGGTCTATTACGTGGGACTCTAACTCCTGAGAGCTTGGTTCGACTCCAAGTGGGGCTACTATGAAATATTATATTGCATATAAAGACAGATTTGGAAAGGATTTTCATGGAACACCATGGATACAACCGGAAGGTGGTATTGATAATTTGGTAGATGCCTAGAAAACCAAATATAAGATGAGATTTCAACATTGTACAAATCTTATATTATTTAGTTGTGATGAGAAACTTCCAGAAACAGTAACATGGACATATGTAAATGAACATAAAATTTCAGATTAATATATTGGGGTGTGGTGTAATGGTTAGCACAGCGGTCTCTAAAATCGTAGCCCTCTGAAGGCATAAGTGTGGGTTCGAATCCCGCCACCCCAACAAAAATTACTATAGAGTTAGTATGTTAGATATAGAAGATATTAAAGAACTTTTAGAAGAATTAAGATGCATTGATACAGATGAAATAAAAGAAGAATATTTAAGCGGATCATTACAAATGATAAAGATAATACGTCAAGTATGTAAAGAGAAGAATTTATTAAATGAACAACATTTTATAAATTGGGAAGACGGATTAAACAGAATAAGTACAATGGATCCCGAAGAAGATTTATTAGATGAAATTTTAAATATAAAGTAATGTATAGCCCTGACAATTTGTCAGGGTTTTTAATTGATATAAGTCAAAATATTAAGCATTATAAAGAAGTTTATTATCAAATTTATAGAAAAACTTAGAAAAACATAATAAATTATTAAAAGCATGTGTGCTTTGTAAATTAACAAATTAAAAACTAATTAAAAAATTATGAAGAAAGTATTTTTGATGTTGGTGATGTTATTCACCGTTAGCGTTTATTCATTTGCTGAAAATAATAATACTACAGAAGTAGAGCGTTTAGCAAAGTATGATTTAAAAATTGATAACAGACGTTTAGCTGTTTATTTGGATCTTACTGCAGATCAGATGGATGCTGTTGCAGCGGTTACAAATGAATTTAGTAATGAATTAAAGTTTGCTGCAGTAGAATGTAATGAAAATAACCGTAAGCAAGTTACAGATAATGTAATTAATAAGAATATAAAGCATATGCGTTATATATTAAATAATGAACAGATGCGTAAATATCTTATGGTTCTTAATGTAACAATGGTTAACAGAGGATTAAAGTGATAAATAAAAACTTATAAGTTATGGTCAATACTAAATGGTATTGACCATATTTTTTAAATATACTTAATTATAGCAAATATATGCAAATATATTTTTTTATATAAAATAATTATTATATCTTTGCAGTATAAAATTAAATGTATTATGAACAAAGAAATAACTATAGCAGAAGCATTGAATTCTAAAAAGGATTTTTATGCTAAGAAGTGGCAACAGAATGATTATTATCCTATTGATAAATTTGTTTATCATCCTGAAAGCGATGCATATGAGCAGTTTATCCAGAAAAACTCCGGATGGAAATCATATGGCATTAGTTATGAAAAGCCTACTATTTGCACGGTTGATGGTGGTAAGAAAATAGAAATTACCAATCATTCTTGGTGGGAATATATTTTTGAACATAGTGCATATAAGTTCAGCTTTGACGAAATGAAAGATAACTATAATTATAATGTAGAGTAAATTATGATGTATTTTAAAAGTGCTTTTGTTTGGTTTGCAGCTGCATATATAATATTTTTATCAGCAGCAAATATAGATAATGCAAAATGGTATGCAGTAATGTTTGCATATATTATAGGTATTGCTTGTATATATGGAATTTATACTGTATGGAAGTCATCGACCCAGGAAGAAAAAGAGTTTATGACATTTGCTAAGTATATAAAGAAATATTTTGGTTGGGATCTTTTTAGTGAAGAGTAATATGAAGTTAAGAATTTTTAAAACAAATAAGAATTTTTTTATTATTCAGAGAAGAATATTTAAATTTCTTCTTTTTGAATGGTGGGTTGGATATTCTTCTAAGTATGGAAAAATATTCAAGTCAATGGACGAGGCAAGAGACGTAATTAATAAGCTAAGAGAAGATAAGCTCGATAAGCGTTATGCTAAGTCAAAGGAAAAAGGAGTAGAAATTTTAAGGTTTGACGTATAATGTATTATTTTGTAAAAATTAATAAGACATGGTATTTGAAGCCTGAAACCTTGCAGGATGTTATTGATCATTTCAATAAGATTTGCGGCAGAGAATTTAAAGAAGGCTTTGAAGATTTCCGAAATAATGTTAGGGTTTTAAAAGATTCTAATGGGAATCCATATCTTTATAGTAAAAACCATTCCAGCTCTGTATGGAGGCATGCTGTAGAACTTTGTGAAATGCAGCTTAAAGGATTATCATGGCTGAGTGGAGCAAGTAATTTAGAGAAACGTACATATGAAGATCGAGTCAATAGATTTTTAGAGGGGAAACCTGTATTCTTTACGGATGGATTACCATATTATCCGCCAAAGGAATGGCCGAAATATGAAGAGGAAGTTTGGAAAGAAGAGCTTGAATATCCTTATGAATACCAATATGAAGATTGCAGATTTTTACAGTGGCCAGG
>ODAI014483224.1_pt1 | contig 12264 bp, 8 predicted proteins | sample 1539321 | NCBI WGS metagenome assembly ODAI01 (sample SAMN02144231, study PRJEB22623) | gut metagenome | biome: sheep rumen | host: Ovis aries | place: New Zealand
GGAAATGGAGATGCTGACAGACACGGCGGACTGCGAAGAAGCCAGTCGGATCCTTTCGGAAGATGGACCGGCGCTGGTCATGATCACACTTGGATCAGAAGGCGTCTTTCTTCGCTGCGGAGAGCAGAGTGCGGTTGTGCCCGGCTTTAAAGTGACAGTGGCAGATACCAACGGAGCCGGAGATTCTTTCATGGGCGCAATGCTGGAGCAAATCGCAGATAAAAACTGCCGCCCGGAACAGATCGAATGGGAAGAACTTAAAAGCATGGCAGTTTATGCAAATAAGGTGGCAGCCCTCACTTGTTCGAGGTCCGGAGCAATCCCGGCGATGCCATATAAAAAAGAACTGGACGAGTTTAGCGGAGGAAACGATGGCGAATAGAGTAAGTGAATTTCAGCGCAGACTGAACGAAAACATGGATGAACTGAAATGGCTGTATTTCTCACTCTACGATGACGAAAATGCCTTCGAGTATTTCCTGAGCATGCTGGAAAAAGCCTATCGGGATCGGAAACCAACGCTGAGAAGGCGCGATAAAGTCGCGATGGAAAACCCGGAACGGAAAGTGTCCCAGGAATATCTGGGAATGATGCTCTATACAGAAAACTTTGGCGGAACAATCAAGGGTGTCGAGGAAAAGCTGCCGTACCTCAAAGAGTGCGGAGTCAACTATCTGCATCTGATGCCGCTTTTGGATTCACCGCCGGAAAAGAGCGATGGCGGCTATGCGGTATCGGATTATCGGAAAGTGCGACCTGACCTCGGCACAATGGAAGACCTTGAAGCTCTGACGACCGCCTGCCATAGAAACCGCATGAAGGTCTGCCTTGACTTTGTTATGAACCACACCAGCGAGGAGCATGAGTGGGCGAGGGCTGCGCGTAGCGGAGACCCGGTCGCGCAAGCCAGATACTTTTTCTATGACGACTGGACGATTCCGGATCAGTTCCAGAAAACCCTGCCGGAAGTCTTTCCGGTGACGGCGCCTGGAAACTATACCTGGCTGGATGATTGCCACAAGATCGTCATGACCTCATTTTATCCGTTCCAGTGGGACCTCAATTACGGAAATCCCATGGTCTTTAACGATATGACAGACAATCTGCTGTATCTGGCGAATAAGGGAATCGATGTCATCCGCCTGGATGCAGTCCCGTATATTTGGAAAACACTGGGCACAAACTGCAGAAATCTGCCGGAAGTCCATACGCTGGTGCGCATGATGAACCTTGCCTGCAGAGTCGTCTGCCCGAGCATCATGCTGCTTGGCGAAGTCGTCATGGAGCCGAAGGAAGTTGTCCCGTACTTTGGACAGCAGGGAAAACCGGAATGCGACATGCTCTATAATGTTACGACGATGTGCACAATCTGGAACACGCTCGCGACAGCGGATGTAAGGCTTTTGGACTATCAGATCCGACAGCTCGAGCAGCTTCAGGACGGTTGCCTGTTCCAGAATTATATCCGCTGCCATGACGATATCGGCTGGGGACTGGATTATAAATTCCTCGAGCAGTTCGGCATGGAGGAAGTAGCACATAAAAAATATCTCAATGACTGGTTCACTGGACAGTGGTTCGGCTCTAAGGCGAGAGGTGAATTATATAACGATTTTGAGGCGCTCGGAGATGCAAGGCTTTGCGGAACGACGGCATCGCTTTGCGGGATTGAGGCCGCTTTGTATGAAAAAAATGAAGCAGGCGTGCAGACAGGGATCAAAGCCGATCTGATGCTTCACGCCTTGATGTTCACCTTGAGCGGGATTCCGGTCCTTTACAGCGGAGATGAGATTGGCATGCTGAATGATTATGAGTATCATCAGGACTTAGAAAAGGCAGCCGACAGCCGCTTTATTCACAGAGGAACATTTGACTGGGAACTTTCCAAGCAGAGAAACGAGAAAGGAACACCGACCGCAGCTATCTACCATGGGCTGTTAAATCTTGCCCGTATCAGGAAATCGTGCGAGATCTTCCGCGCCGATGCTTCGTTTTATGCGGTCGCGAGTGGAAACAATCATGTTCTTGGAATCGGCCGCAAATATGGAGATCAAGAATTTCTTGCGTTCTTCAATTTCGTGCCGGAATGCAGTTACGTACAGTTTGAGACAGAAGGCTGGAAAGACATGACTTGCGAAGATAGGAAAGTGGCGAACGAGATCGAACCGTATGGTTTCAGGTGGTTGGTGAAGAAAATTACATGATAGATGAGTATTTAAACGCCCAGCGACTGGGCAAAAAAGAATATAAAGCTAGAAGCGCCTCAGGAGAATATCCATATCTCCCCGCGCTTGAAAGTATGGTCCCGGATCTCGATCTGCTAGTGCAGCAACCTCTGGGAATGATGGAGATCCCGGTGGAGCTGATTGTCGGTACCAAAATGGAAGCCAGACAGAATTCATTTGCGCCGGGGTTTCTGCCGCTCCTTGAGCCGGACTCCGAATTTGCATACAAATGGAGTAACCTGTACAGGACCCAGATCCGCGAAGGCTTCCGGGAGCCGGTAAAAGTGTATGAATACCTGCACCGCTTCTATGTGCAGGAAGGAAATAAACGGGTGTCGGTCTGCAAGGCGCTGGACATGCCGACCATCCTGGCGGATGTGACGCGGATCCAGCCGTCCGAGGCTGAGCTCGAACGCAACCCGGAGTATTCCGAGTTCTTAAAGTTCTACAGCGTCTCCCATATTTATGATATTGATTGCTCATGGAGCGGCTCGTATGAAGAGATTGCCGAACTGGTGAAGCAGGATCTTGTGCATGAGTGGACGGAGGAAGTGAGCCTTTCGCTTCGCTCATCCTATTGGCGGTTCTGTACGGTCTACAAAGAGCTGATTGACAGGAAGCAGGAGCTCCCACTCGGAGACGCGTTCATCATTTACCTGAGAATCTATTATAAGGATGCCTTGATGTACCAGCCGAGGGAGGTTGTGAACAAGCGTGTCCTCAGGATCCGCAAAGAATTTCTGACCGAAATCAATTCGGAGCGGGTGGAACTAATCGAATCCTCGGATGAGGCTCTGAAAGCCGGCTCGCTTCTAACCAAAACCGGCGGCATCGTCAGTAAAGTGATCCCGCTGCTTTCCTATACTGCAAAACACACGCTGAAAGTGGCCTTCCTTTATGAGGACGGCATCGCGGATTCGAGGTGGACCGCGGACCATGAAAAGGGAAGGTTAAAACTGGAGCGGTCTTTTGACGGAGTCGTCGAGACCAAATGTTTTGAAAACTGTGGCGGGCAGGCATCCTTTGAAGCCGCTGTTAAAGACGCAGTAGAATGGGGCGCAGAAGTCGTGTTCACGACTGCTCCGTCCATGATCAATCATACACTGCGCGCCGCCATCGAATATAAGGATATCAAGTTCCTGAATTGCTCAATCAACCTGGCGCACCAGGCTGTGCGCACCTATTATGCGAGAATGTATGAGGCCAAATTTCTGGCTGGGATGATCGCCGGAACACAGGCAGCAGCCGATGGCACCCACATGATCGGCATCTGCTCCGACTATCCAATTTTCGGTACGATCGCAGGGATCAATGCATTTGCCATCGGCGCGGCGATGATGGACCCGAGTGCGAAGATCTACCTCGAGTGGGACAGCCGCCGCGATGCAAACTGGTGGTGGGATATGATTGATAAGGGTATCCATGTGATCTCCGCTTTGGATTCGATCCACAGCTCGGATGGCAGCGACGCCTTTGGCCTGTGCTATGTGGAAAGATGTGCGGAGGGTGAGGGCAACGATCTGTCGGGCACTTGCCGCATCACAAACCTGTCTGTTCCAATTTATAAATGGGGCAGGCTTTATGAAAACATCATCCGGACCGTGATTGAAGGGTCCTATTACGCCGACCTGGTGGATAAGAAGGATCAGGCGACAAATTACTGGTGGGGCATCGACTCGGGTGCAGTCGACATCGTTCTGTCGGAGGATCTTCCATCGAATACTCTGCGGCTCGTGAATCTGCTTCGGCAGGACATCATCGATGGCAGGTTCCATCCGTTCGAAGGTGAACTTCGTAGCCAGGAGGGAATCATCCGGAAAAAAGATGACGAACTTTTGACCAGCCAGGAGATCATAATGATGGACTGGCTCAATGAAAATATTATCGGAGAGATACCGTCGATTGATTCACTGACGGACGAGGCCCGGACCACCGTCCGGTATAGTGGAGTTGCGAGAACGAAGCGATAAAGTTTGTTGCTTGCAGTGGTATGAGGAAAGTCGTGCAGCTTGCAGTGCTGCAGAGAGGGATGAGGGATGAAGTTATGAAAATCCTTCTACTGGCAGATCATGAAGAAAAAATATTGTGGGACGACTGGTCGGAGGAAACGGCAGAGCAGTTTTCGGACATAGACCTGATTCTTTCGGCAGGAGATCTTGATGCCAACTATCTGGAGTTCCTCGTTACGATGCTGAATGTCCCGCTTGTCTATGTCTATGGAAATCACGATGAGCCTTATCAGAAGGCGCCACCGCAAGGATGTATTGACGCGGATGGTACGATTGTAGAGATACGATGCGGGAATCCCCTTGAAAAAATCCGAATCCTGGGGCTCGGTGGCTCAATGCGCTACAACGATGACGCGCCGTATATGTATACGGAAAAAGAAATGAAACGCCGCATCTTCGGAATCAGGAAAACGATCTTAAAGAATAAAATCCAAGGAAAACTGAAAGGGCAGGGGACATTCGAGATTTTCTTGACGCATTCGCCATGCAAAGATTACGGAGATCTGGATGATCTGCCGCATCAGGGCTTTGCGTGTTTCAACGACCTGTTGAACCGCTACCGCCCCGCCCTGCATGTATACGGCCACACCCACCGGGCGTATGGCAGTGCAGGTACAGAAGGCACTGCTGCCGGGGCTGGTATCAAGGGCTTTCGGCGAAAGATCAAACATCCGTCCGGCACAACCCTCATAAACGCCGACAGCTATTTTGTGCTCGATACAGCGAATCTATAAAACACCTTTTTTGTTTCCTTTTGACTCTCCCTTAAATGAGCTCATCAAGATTGTAAATTTGAATCCCTTGTACCCTTATGCTACGTTTACAAAGGAGAGATTTTGCTAATTGTCATTTTAGCTTGTGGAAGGAGGTTAATATATGGGGACATGGAATGAATACCTGCAAAAAGAAGGGACACCACCGGAATGGCCGTATCCGATCAAATTCGGTGAGGAAACGGAAATAGAGGCGGATGTCCTTGTTTTAGGTGGAGGAATTGCCGGCTGCTGGGCAGCGATCAGCGCTGCGCGGAACGGGGCGAAGGTCGTTATCATGGAAAAGGGTGATCTGCGCCGAAGCGGAGCCGGCGGTCCGGGATGTGATCACTGGTGTAATGTCCCGGCAAATCCGCACAGCCGTGTGGATCCGGACGAATGGGCCATCGAAGAGATGGAGGCTCTGGGCGATTACTCCAACGGAATCGGTATCCAGATCCAGTGCCGCGAGGATTATGACACGCTGCTCGAGATGGAACAGATGGGTGGCAAGATCCGCGACACAGACGATGAATTTCTCGGCGTGGAAGGCCGTTATGATGATACCAAGTTTCTGTTCTCTCCACGATATAGTGTAGATGCGAGACTTGCAGCATCGGAAGGCTGGGGCTCGCCAGACTATAATCCGCCGGAATCTCGAAAGAACACGGTCATCCGAGTTTTCGGAACGACGTTTAAACCAATGCTGAAAAAAGAATGTCAGAAGCTTGGTGTTAAGATTCTTGACCGCACGATGGCGACCTCTGTTCTGAACGAGAATGGCAAGCAGGGTGCGCGTGTCGTCGGCGGAACCGGCATCAATGTCCGCACTGGAGAATTTTATATTGTCAAGGCACCGGCCGTGATCATTTCCACTGCAGGATCAGGCTTCGTTTATAACATGGACACCGAACATGGCGGACTCTCAACAATGTACTCCCGCAACCAGTGCGGAGACGGAACCGTTATGGCATGGAAGGCTGGAGCAAAGGTTACAATGATGGAGTGCAGCAGCCCGACCCGTTTCTCCGGAGGTCTGAAACATAAATGGTACACCGGTGGCGCGGATGCAAGTTATGAGAATGTTCCGCTGGTTGATGCAAATAATAACGTCCTCCCGGCACCGATGCAGGGCTGGTCGGACGGAGGAACGATGTTCTCGCCAAATGCAAAGGTCATCGCTGATCTTCGCGAGGGCATTAAAAACGGCAAATATCAGCTGCCATTCTTTGCGGATTTTGCAGGAATGAAGCCGGAGGAAGCACACGCTACCTGGGACCTGATGCTGAAGGAAGAATCTACCACAAAAGTCATGGTAGACACAATGGAGCAGGATGGCTTTGACAAGCACCGCGACCAGATCCTTAACTATACCTTCATCGAGTTCCAGCCAAGCCAGCAGTACCGTGATGCCGGAAGCGGCGGCGGTATCATGACCGACTGGAATCTGATGACCAATGTCAAAGGCTTATATGCTGCAGGCATGAGCACCTTCAGTCCGCAGGACCACAGCTATGCCGCAGCAACCGGACGCTATGCAGGTCGCAAGGCAGCAGCCTATGCAAAGGAAGTCGGCAGCGGCGAAATCTCCCGCGCGCAGATCGCGGCTGAAAAACAACGTGTCCTTGCGCCAACGAAAAGAAGCACCGGAATTGACTGGAAAGAGCTGAATTTCGGTGTCAACCGTGTTATGCAGTATTTTGCGAGTGAATTTAAAAATGAGACCTTGCTGGATATGGGTTTAGAGGAAATCGACCGTATCGAACAGAACGCGGTCCCGCAGCTCTGTGCACCGGATCCGCATAAACTGATGCGCTCACTTGAAGACCTTTGCATCATCGAGTATGCCAAGATCGTCCTGCAGGCGATGAAGGAACGCCGGTTCAGTTCGCCGAAGCTCCGTATCGAGCGGACCGATTATCCGGACAACAACCCGGCGGAAGAGAAGAACTATCTTGCTCTTCACCTTGAGGATGGAAAAGTCTGCTTCGAGCGCATTCCAATCCGCTACTGGGGCAATATGAAAGAAGAATATGAAGCACACAACCCGGATTATACCGGCGTTTATCAAAACTAAGAAGGAGGAGCGAACGATGGGAAACAAGGTTTATGCATTGCCTAATATTCAGACGCCGAGCACACCGGTCCGGATTGATCCGGAAAAATGCATCGGCTGTAATACCTGCGTTGAGACCTGTCAGATCGACGTGTTTATGCCGAATCCGAAAAAGGGTCAGCCACCGATTATCCTTCATCCGGATGAATGCTGGTACTGCGGATGCTGCCATTTAGACTGTCCGACACCGGGTGCATTGCAGTTTAACTGGCCGCTGCCACTGAAGCCGCGCTGGCGAAACAAAGAGACCGGAGCAATCAGCCAGACAAAATAAAAAGGAGTGTGACGATATGTACGAAGCTACGAATCAGGAAAATGCAAAGTGGAGCTTTCAGATCATTCCGGAGGCTCCGAAAGATAGCGAGATCGCAGAGACGATCGACTGCGAGGTCCTTGTGGTAGGATCGGGGCTTGGCGGATTGTCTGCCGCATGCAGATTAAAGGAACTGGGTGTTACGCCGCTTCTGCTTGAAAAGAGCGCATCCTATTCCGGCAGGGGCGGACACTTCGGCGTTCCGAATTCCTCCCTGATGGAAAAATACGGAATCAAAAACGACTTAGAGGAAGTTGCCCGCCAGTGGATCCTCATGAGCGGCAACAACATTGACCAGGAACTTCTCTGGACCTTCCTCGAGCGATCAAAAGAGGCAATGGACTGGCTTCTTCCAATCACAGTTGCAGACGGACTGGACCCGAGACTTGTAGACTGCATCTATCCAATCGAGCCTTATAAAGAATACTATGGTGCGCACTCCTTCCCGCCGAAAGGTAATATCAGAGGAAACTACGTTTCCAAAGCACTTTACAATCATGCGCAGGAACTTGGTGTCCCTAGTCGTTTTAATACCACGGTAACACAGCTCATCAAAAACCAGCAGGGCACCGTCTGCGGGGCATATGCAAAGAGCGGAAACGGCATTCTTAAGATCAATGCAAAATACGGCGTTGTTCTGGCCACCGGCGATATCGGTGGCGACGAAGAAATGTGTCGTGCTTATGCACCGGATGCACTTCGGACTCTTGCCAGCGAATATGTACCGGTAGGATGCAATACCGGCGATGGCCATAAGATGGCGCTCTGGGCAGGTGCAGCAATGGCGGAAGAAGTTTTCCCGCTGATGATGCATCCGCAGCACTACGCATGGTGCAACTATTTCTTCCTGTTCGTGAATAAAGACGGAAAGCGTTTCATGAACGAGGACTGCTATGTACAGGGCAGAGCAACATCGATCATGCGTCAGCCGGATGGCTACTGTTACAGCATTTTGGCCGGCGACTATGCCGAGAATGTGATCGAAAGCCTGAAATACGGCGGCGGCATCTTTTGGGGAAATGCAGGCTTGCGTTACGGTGAGCCAATGAATGTCGCAACGGATTTCCTCTCAATCGAACGTGCAGTGAAAGAAGGAAATGCTGTTCAGGCAGATACGATCGAAGAGCTTGCAGACAAGATGGATATCGATAAGGAAGAATTCCTGAAGACTTTTGCACAGTACAACGAGTTCTGTGAAAATGGCAGGGATCCTCAGTTCGGAAAGAGAAAAGAACTTTTATATCCGCTGAAGAAAGGCCCATTCTATGCGGCACGGGTCGGAACAGATCTTTTGGTTGTCGTAGGCGGCGTGAGCATCGATACGAAGATGCATGTGCTGGATAAGAACCGCAAGCCGGTTGTAGGCCTTTATGCAGTCGGAGATACGACTGGAGGACTCTACGGACATGAATATGTAACGACGATCCTCGGCAACAGCCATGGCCGTGCCCTGACCTGGGGCTATATCGCTGCTGAAACGATTGCCAACACCCGTTAGGCTGTCAAAACAGATCCAATATAGAAAAAACAGAGGCTGAAATCAACAGAAAAACGCTTGTTGATTTTAGCCTCTTTACTATGAGCTTAGGTTCACCATTCAGTACGAAAAGCATCGCGAAATTGTAAGCTTTCTTTCTGCTCGGAGAATCGGTATCCATCATGCATCTCTTTGGTCCTGGTGAATGACAACAAGCAAAAAGAATCCTAATACAGTTTTGTGTTAGGATTCTTTTTTATTGTATCCCCATGGCAGGGATGCGAAAAAAATTAAAGAAATCGTTAGATTTTACCCAAAATTACACTATTTGACGATATATTGGCACCGAAAAGTGATAAAGTTATTATATTGTTAAAAAAATATCAAGAAGTGGGCGAAATATTTTCATATAATTATACGATTTTTATATAAAATAAAACATTTTCGGAGGCTCAGAGCCGGGGGAGTATGAATATCAGTACAATGTTGCGAAGTGCCTCAAGTGCGGCCTCTGTCTGGAGGTCTGTCCAAATTACAGTACAGGTGAAAACTTCTTTGGCGCAATGTTTGCCAATGACTGTTATCTGATCTCAAGCCGCAGCAAAGTACAGGATAAAATGATCAGGAAGGAATATGCGGATCATTTTGCACGGGGCTGTTCAAAATCGCTTGCCTGCCTGGACGTCTGTCCTATGGATATTTCAACCCTGACCTCGATGGCAAAAATGAACCGCAGAGTATAAATAAGCTATCATTGCTGACAGATTAGAGATATTATTAGTGAGCAGTTTTTTGAAAGGAGAATCGGAGCATGAGTACACGAGGTATTTATACTGCAGTCAGTGATATCCGAAAACGTGTTTTTGCAGAAATTGCAAAGCTTTCGTATAACTACAAAGAAGGGGATCTGTCTGAACTGGAACAGATTCCATACCGGATCATTCCGGGAGAGATCTCCACGTATCGGGAAAGTATTTTTCTGGAACGGGAAATCGTAAAAGAGCGAATGCGGCTTGCTTTGGGGCTTAACCTCAGGCCGGTTGCAGAGCATGCTCCGGTATCCCTTGGGGCAGAGGAATGTGTGCGCCCTGAAAAATACTATGAACCACCACTGATCAACGTGATCACATTTGCGTGCAATGCCTGCGAAGACAATGTGGTCCGGGTGTCCGATCTGTGCCAGGGATGTCTGGCTCATCCATGCAGGGAAGTCTGTCCTAAACAGGCAATCAATTCCCAGAAAGGAAAATCGGTGATCGATGAAAGTAAATGCATTAAATGTGGAAAATGCATCGACACATGTCCTTATCAGGCGATCATCCGTCTAGAGCGGCCTTGCGCAAAGGCGTGCGGCGTGAATGCAATCGGCTCTGATGAATACGGAAGAGCAAAAATTGATCAGGAAAAATGTGTGAAATGCGGCATGTGTTTTGCCAACTGCCCTTTCGGAGCAATTGCTGATAAATCGCAGATCTTTCAAACCATTCAGGCAATCCGGAGTGAAACCCCGGTCTACGCAGCGATCGCACCGGCATTTATCGGCCAGTTTGGTTCTGATATGACCATGAAAAAAATCCGTGCGGCTTTTAAGGCCCTGGGCTTTAAAGATGCGATCGAAGTTGCAATTGGTGCAGATCTTTGTACGATACAGGAAGCAGAAGACTTTGTGAAAGAAGTTCCTGATAAACTGTCCTTTATGGGGACCTCCTGCTGTCCGGCTTGGTCCAGCATGGCCAAAAAGCTCCTTCCGGGGCAAGAGGATCATATTTCCATGGCATTAACACCGATGGTCCTTACAGCGCGGCTGATCAAGCAGCAGCACCCGGATTGTAAGGTTGCTTTTATTGGTCCGTGTGCTGCAAAGAAAGTAGAGGCAATCCGGAAAAGCGTACGGTCTGAGGTGGATTTTGTTCTTACATTTGAAGAAGTCTGGGGCATGTTCGAAGCAAAGGACATTAATTTTGCTGAGCTTGAAGACGAAAAATCCATGCACGGTGCCAGTGGAGACGGCCGTGGTTTTGCCATCAGCGGCGGCGTTGCGGAAGCTGTTGCAAACCGGATCAAAGAATGCTATCCGGATGTTGAGGTAAAGATCGAAAGAGCAGAAGGTCTTGCGAATTGTAAAAAGATGCTGGCTCTTGCAAAGGCCGGAAAGTTTAATGGATATCTTTTAGAGGGTATGGCTTGTCCACACGGTTGTGTTGGCGGTGCAGGTACAGTACAGCCAATTGAAGCCACGAAAAAGGAAGTTGAAAAGAACAAAGCCGGCTCAACACATGCTCATGCATCGGAGAGTTCCTATCAGAATCTGCTGGATATTCTGATTCAGGAATAATATATAAACGGTAACCGGAATATCGCTATATAATCATAAAAATAGTAATATTTTTCATGACGGTATAAAAATCTTTGTGATAAGATATTGCTATAGAGCGCAGAAAGCGCTTTGTTGAAACAAAGCAGAGAATAAATTATTTTATGGAGGATTTACAAATGAGTGCACAGGTTTTAGATTGCAAAGTTGTTGCTCAGGCAATTAAAGATGACTGCAAGGCTGCAGCAGATGCGTTAAAAGCACAGGGAATCACCCCGAAGCTGGGTATCGTTCGTGTTGGTGAAAAGGGACCGGACCTTTCTTATGAAAAAGGTGCAACAAAAACAATGAACGAAGCAGGAATCGAAGTTGAAGTTTTCGCTATGCCTGCAGATGTTTCCCAGGAAGATTATATCGCTAAATTCCGTGAGATCAATGCTGATCCGACTATCCACGGCATCTTAGCTTTCCGTCCGCTTGATAACATTGATGAGAATGTTGCAATCGGAGAAAACCTGAACCCGTTAAAAGACGTTGATGCTTGTACAGCAGCAAACATGGGAAAACTGGTTATTAATGACCCGACTGGTCTTTATCCTTGCACTGCAAGCGCAATCGTTGAAGTTATTGATTACTATGCAGACGAGATCAAAAAGACTGTTCGTCCGAACTATGAGCCGCTTCCGCTGGCTAAACCGGGCCAGGAAGATGATGTTTGCTGTGGTCTTGATGTTTGCATCATCAACAACTCCAACGTTATCGGTAAACCGGCATCTATGTTCCTGACAAACCGTTTTGCAACCGTATCCATCGTACATCACTTAACTCATGCTGAGAAAAAGAACATGTACACCCAGGGCGCAGACGTTGTTATCGCAGCAACACCGTTCAAGGATTCTGTTACTGCTGATATGATCAAGGAAGGTGCGATCGTTATCGATGCTGCAGTTGTTCGTGAGAAAGCATTCGATGAGAATGGCGAGCCGATCATGAACGAGAAGACTGGAAAGCAGAAGATCAATACTTTCGGATGCTGCTCCGCAGATGTTGAGGAGAAA
>ODAI014657217.1_pt1 | contig 12264 bp, 8 predicted proteins | sample 1539321 | NCBI WGS metagenome assembly ODAI01 (sample SAMN02144231, study PRJEB22623) | gut metagenome | biome: sheep rumen | host: Ovis aries | place: New Zealand
ATTTATGAATGAAAAGGCATCTCATACGGTTGAATATCCTATGTATCAGCCGCAGAACGGCTGGGCTGAACAGGAGCCCGAGGATTGGTACAATGCTGTAATTGAAACTATCAAAGCGGTAATACAAAAGTCTGATATAAACACTGCCGAAATAAAAGGTATAGGTCTTTCGGGACAGATGCACGGACTTGTTATGCTTGACAAAGAAAACAAGGTGCTTCGCAGGTCTATAATATGGTGCGATCAACGCACAGAAAACGAGTGCGGTCGGATAACCGAACTTGTCGGAGCAAAAAGACTTATCGAAATAACCGCAAATCCAGCACTCACAGGCTTTACCGCCTCAAAAATAATGTGGGTCAAAAACAATGAACCTCATATATATGAAAAATGCAGACATATTCTTTTGCCTAAAGACTACATACGCTTTAAACTCACGGGAGAATACGCAACGGAAGTTTCGGATGCAAGCGGTATGCAGCTTCTTGATGTTCCAAACAGGTGCTGGTCAGACGAAGTACTCGAAAAGCTCGGTATAGATAAAGAGTTTTTGGGCAAAGTATATGAATCCGTAGATATAACGGGTCATATAACAAAAGAGACTGCAGAAATAACGGGACTTGAAAAAGGCACTCCCGTTGTGGGAGGAGCAGGCGACAATGCAGCGGCGGCTGTCGGTACGGGAATAGTGCGCGAGGGTTCGGCGTTTACCACTATCGGAACATCGGGTGTTGTATATGCACATACGGATAAACCTGTTATCGACAGAGAGGGCAGGGTACATACATTCTGCTGCGCTGTTCCCGGGTGCTGGCATGTTATGGGCGTTACACAGGGTGCAGGGCTTTCGCTTAAATGGTTGAGGGATAATTTCTGCCTTGATATAGTTGAAAGGGCGAAAGACAAAAGTCCTTATATCGAAATGAATGAACTTGCGGCAAGATCACCCGTCGGCAGCAATAGACTTATTTATCTGCCTTATCTCATGGGTGAGCGTACACCGCATCTTGATGCCGACTGCCGCGGAGTTTTCTTTGGACTTTCCGCAAGCCATACACGCGGCGATATGATACGCGCTGTAATGGAGGGTGTTTGTTTCTCGCTTTGCGACTGTAAAGATATTCTCGAAGAAATGAAGATACCCGTTAAAGATATGACAGCCTGCGGCGGCGGCAGTTCGAGCGATTTGTGGACAAAAATTCTGGCAGACAGCTGCGGCTGTGATATAACACGTCTTGGCAGTGTACAGGGTCCCGCATTGGGTGCCGCTATCCTTGCAGGCGCAGGTACAGGCATTTTTGACAGCGTTCGATCAGCCTGTGACAAGTTTATAAAAACGGAGAACACCGTTGAATTCAGTGAAGATAATTACAAAAAATATACTGCTATACATCAGCTGTATAAAAACTTGTATACTTCACTTAAAAATGATTTTAAGACTCTTAAAACAATTTAAAAACAAGGAAGCTGTCTGCATTTTTTTGCAGCAGCTTCTTTTTTTACTGCACAAAACAATGCTTTTTCACTTTTTTTATAGTTTATAATATAATGTAATAAAAAATGAGATGATGATAATGAAAATTTTTATCGACGCAGGGCATGGTGGTGCTAATCCTGGTGCGATCGGTGTTAACGGCATTGAAGAAGCGGATATTACGCTTGATGTTGCGCTCAGACTTGGCAGGATACTGAAAAACAGAGGGTATTCGATAATGTATTCGCGAACGGAAGACAAAACGGTAAGTCTTGTTGAACGTGCTGAAATGGCAAATGTATGGGATGCGGATTATTTTGTAAGTATACACTGTAATTCAAATGTTAACCCAAATATAAAAGGAACTTCAACTTATTATTATCGCACAGGCATAAGGGCGGAAAAACTTGCCGAAGATGTAAATACAGCGCTTGTTGAAATGATAAATACGCCCGATCTCGGAATATTTACCGCAAATTTTGCAGTTTTAAGAAGAACAAAAATGCCTGCTATACTTGTTGAGCTTGCGTTTTTAAGCAATCCGACCGAGGCAGAACTACTTTCTCAGGCTTATTTCAGGGAAAACTGTGCAATAGGTATAGCAAACGGCATCGACAGATATATTTACGGATGAAAAAGGGCGAAGCTGCCCCAAATAAACCATTTAATAAAAAGGTAATAAACCTGTAACATAAATATACCGATTTCTATGGTATAATAAAAAGAAATACTATATATTTTTAAGATTTTGAAATTTATGGAGATAAAATGGATCTTTTTGAATATGCAAGACAATCCAAAATGGAAAAGGAGTCGCCGCTGGCAGCAAGAATGCGACCCGAAACATTGGACGATTTTGTCGGACAGGAACATATAATCGGCAAAAATACGTTGCTTTACAGAAGCATAAAAGCCGACAAGCTCTCTTCCATTATATTATACGGACCTCCGGGTACAGGCAAAACAACTCTTGCTCATGTTATAGCACACAGCACAAAGGGTGAATTTTGTCAGATTAATGCAACCACGGCAGGAAAAAAAGATATAACGGATATTGTGGAAAAAGCCAAAAACACTATAATATCAAGCGGAAAACGTACAATACTGTTTATTGACGAGATACATCGCTTTAATAAAGCACAGCAGGATGCCCTTTTGCCTTATGTTGAAGACGGAACGCTTATACTTATAGGGGCGACTACGGAAAACCCGTATTTTGAAGTAAACAAGGCACTTGTCAGCCGCAGCATCATCTTTGAACTTAAACATCTTACGACAGATAATATAAAGACTTTGCTTGAAAGGGCAATAAAGGATAAGAACAAGGGCTACGGGACTTTCAATATTGATATTGATGATAAGGCGCTTGATTTTATTGCAGATGTCAGCAGCGGCGATGCGCGAATTGCTCTTAATGCTCTTGAACTTGCAGTACTTACAACACAACCCGATAAGGATAATGTTATCTGCATAGATATTGAGACTGCACAGCAGTGCATACAAAAACGCGCTCTCAATTACGATCGTGACGGTGACAATCATTACGATACCATATCTGCATTTATAAAAAGCATGCGGGGCAGTGACCCCGATGCGGCAGTCTATTACCTTGCAAAAATGCTTTATGCGGGTGAAGATCCGCGTTTTATTGCAAGGCGTATAGTTATCTGTGCATCCGAAGATGTCGGAAATGCAGACCCACGCGCAATTTCGGTTGCGGTGGCTGCTATGGAGGCTGTCAATTATATCGGTCTGCCCGAGTGTCGGATAAATCTGGCACAAGCAGCGGCGTATGTGGCTTGTGCGCCTAAAAGCAATGCAAGCGTTATGGCTATTGATATGGCTATGGAAGATGTAAAGCATATACAGACAAGCGGTGTACCAAATCATCTGCGTGACCGCCATTACCCGGGAGCGATAAAAATGGGACATGGCGACGGTTATAAATATGCACATGATTATCCCAATAACTATGTCCCGCAGCAGTATTTACCCGACGAACTTGTAGGAAAACAGTATTACGGCTTCCAAAACGGCTATGAACTTAAACTTAAAACATGGTTTGAAAAAATAAAAAACGGTGGTGATGATGAAATATGATAAAACGAATTTTTGCAATGCTGCTTATTATTGCACTTTTGCCTATACATATACAAACAGTGCATGCCGAAGAAAAAATGAAGGGTGTATGGGTAGCGACTGTATCAAACATAGATTATCCTAAAAAAGCAACGGTTGATCCGCAGCAGCTTATGAAGTATGCCGATGAGATACTTGACAATTGTCAGCAGCTTGGCTTCAATGCCGTGTTTTTTCAGGTGAGACCCGCAGGTGATGCTATGTATCCTTCCAAAATATTCCCGTATAGTCAATGGCTTACGGGAAGTCAGGGGCTTGCTCCCGATAACGGTTTCGATCCTCTTGCCTATTGGGTAGAAGGTGCGCATAAGCGCGGTATGGAACTGCATGCGTGGATAAACCCTTACAGAATAACCAACAACGGTATTTCGCTTGACAGCCTTGCATACACTAACCCTGCAAGATCAAACAAGGAACTGACCATTCATTATTCAAACGGAAACTATTATTATAATCCTGCGCTTCCCGAAGTCAGACAGCTCGTTATCGACGGTATTCTTGAAATAGTCGATAATTATGACGTTGACGGCATACATATGGACGATTATTTTTATCCGGGCAGTGATATAAATGATGATATGGATTTTCAAAAGTATAATACGGGATTTACAAATAAAGATGATTGGCGAAGAAACAACTGTGACTTGCTTGTACAGGGAATAAGCGAGGCATTGAAAGACAAAAATGTCACTTTCGGTATAAGTCCGAGCGGCATTTGGGCAAACAAACAGAATAACCCTCTCGGCAGTGATACAGGCGGTTTTGAGTCGTATTCGGCAATATATGCAGATACAAGAAAATGGGCTTTGAACGGTTGGATAGACTATATCGCACCCCAGGTATATTGGCAGATAGGGCATTCTATTGCCGATTACAAAACACTTGTGCAATGGTGGTCGGATACACTTGCAAACAGTCCCACAAAGCTTTATATCGGCATAGGTGATTACCGCTGCCCCGATGCTGACAGCGACAGCGTATGGTACAACGGCGCCGAGATAAGTACACAGCTTGCACTGAACAAAAACTATGGCAAGATCGGCGGAGAGATACATTATAATTATACAAGCATAATGAAAATACCCGCACTGCAAAATATCATAAAACAAAACTACGGAGGCAAAACGACAGCAAATGAGCCTGTAACACAGCCTACATCACAGACCGTGTCGGAGACTTCCGCACCTGTTGTGACCAAACAGCCCGTAACAAATACCGCTGTCGCGGAACCGCAGGTAATAACGGAACCGATAGTTATTTCGGAACCGACAGTCTCGCCTGCGTCTGCTTCCTCAAAGGATGAAATACTTGTTTATTTGAATGACGGGCTTATAAGTTTTGACCAAAAGCCGATCATAGAAAACGGCAGAACGCTTGTGCCGATGCGTGCTATTTTTGAAGCGCTTGGTCTTGATGTAGAATGGAATAACGCACAAAGACGCATAACAGCAACAGACAGCCAAGGTACACTTATTATCATGACTGTCGGTGATCCAATAATGACTGTTGACGGAAAAATAAGTGAGATGGATGTTCCGCCTAAAATAGTTTCTTCACGGACTCTTGTGCCTCTGCGTGCCATTTCCGAAGCATATAACTGTGAAGTAGAATGGGACGGAGCAAACAGAAATATCTATATAACAACGGATTGATTTTTTAGCCTTACAAGATGTCAAACAATATAAAATACATAATTATCAAGGAGCAATAAATGAGAACTTTAAAAAAACTTTTGGCTTTTGCCGCAGCGGCGGCAGTAATTGTGTCATCGCTCTGTGCATATTCCGCATTTTCCGTACAGGCAGATGATTACCCCTATTATATCAAAGTAAATCGTACAACAAAATGCACAACTATATACGAAAAAGATGAAAACGGAAATTATACAGTACCGATAAAAGCGATGGTATGTGCACCCGGTGCCGGTGGAAACACACCTTTGGGCAAATTCAGGACACCCGAGAAATACCGTTGGAAACAACTTCTGGGCGGTGTATGGGGACAATATTCCACAAGAATAACGGGTGGAGTGCTTTTCCATTCCTGCTGTTACAGAACCACAAACGAAAGCACGCTTATAACCCGTACTTTCAACTCACTTGGCAATAAGGAATCACTTGGTTGTGTCCGTCTTACGGTAGCCGATGCAAAATGGATATACGATAACTGTCCCATAGGAACTACGGTCGAGGTGTATGATGCACCTACAGACCCCATACCTTGTCCGAAGCCGATAAGGCTTACAGCAAATGCAACTTATCCCAATTGGGATCCCACAGACCCGAATCCGAATAATCCGTGGCAGAAAGAACAGGTAAAGATCATTATAAACGAACCTAAAAAATTTATTCACTGCGGTGACGAATATGCTTATAATCATCTTGCGGAAATACTCCATGACGGCGTAACGGCATATGATATAGCAAACAATGTTATTCATTATGAGATAAGCTGCGATGTGAATGTAAATGAACCCGGTGAGTATATTATCAAATACTATGCTACAGACAGTCTTGGCAATTATAATGAAAACCTCGGTGTGGTAAATGTATATCAATAAACCAGCAATTTGATATAAAAAAGAGTTAGTTCCTTTCGGAACATCACCCGCGTAAATAAAAAAAGCGATGTGCAGTCTTGCTGCATATCGCTTTTTTGTGTACATATCAATAAATATCAGCCGAAAACTCCGAGTGCGCCTAAAAGCAAAGTAAAGAGCATAACAGGTGCAAGATATTTGATCATTATGATATAGAGAGTTTTTCTGCCGAATTTTTCGCCGTTTTTAGTGGCTTCGTTAATTATTACTTCGGGTTTGATTATCCAGCCTATAAGGATACAGGTACCTATAGCAACTATAGGCATAAGTATATTGTTGCTTATGTAGTCGAATATATCAAGTATCTGCGCTGTTGAACCGTTGGGAAGCGGAAGTTCAAAGTAAAGCAGATTGTAACCCAGACATATAAATATACCGAGTATCAGAGCAAGTACCGTTTCGATAACAACGGCTTTTTTTCTGCTACAATGGAACTGGTCTATTAGGCTTGCCACAACGGCTTCCATAATAGACATTGAGCTTGTGAGTGCCGCAAAAAGCACCATAATAAAGAATGCCGCACCAACAAAAGTACCTATCTTGCCCATTGCGGAGAATACCTGCGGAAGAGCAACGAACATAAGACCCGGGCCTGCGGACATACCCTCTCTGCCTTTGAAAACATAAACGGTGGGAATGATCATAACACCTGCAAGAAAAGCAACAAGTGTATCGAATATCTCTATCTGGTTTACGGATTTCATAAGGTTGCTGTCATCACGGAAGTAGGAACCGTAAGTTACCATAATACCCATTGCAACACTTATACTGTAGAAAAGTTGACCCATAGCATCAAGAAATACAACAAAAATATCTTTGGCACTCATACCTTCGATACTCGGAATAATATATATCTTGAGACCTTCAAGACCTGTTCTGCCTTCGGTGCCTTTGATCGTTATAGAGAATATTGCAATACCTATAACAGCAACAAGCAAAAGCGGCATAAGAATGCGGGATATTTTTTCAATGCCGTTATTTACACCGCGGTAGATAACAAATGCGGTAGCGAGAAGAAAGATCGCATCAAAAACTATTGGCTGCCAATATCCGGTGATAAAGCCTGTAAAGTAGCCGTCCTCGGCAGCTGCTGCGCCTGAACCCGTAAGAAAGACTACCATATATTTGAGTACCCAGCCGCCTATTATACAGTAATAGGGCATTATCATAAACGGTACTATACTTGCAAATACGCCTATCCACTTGGATTTTGCGTGGAGTTTGCCGTAAGCAGTCAAACAGCTCTGTTTTGTTTTTCGTCCTATCGTTACTTCACTGACAAGCATTGTAAAACCGAAGGTCAATGCAAGAATGATGTAAACAAAAAGGAATAGTCCGCCGCCGTCTTTTGCGGCAAGATAGGGAAATCTCCAAATATTTCCGAGACCCACCGCGCTTCCTGCTGCCGCAAGTACAAAGCCAACCGAACTTGAAAATGAATGTCTTTTGTCTTTCATAGTATTTTTCTCCTGTTTATAAATTATTACAATAACTTTATTAATCATACAATGAAATGAAAAAAAAGTCAATATTAAACCTCTTAATATAAGTAAAAAAGCACCGAAAAAACGATGCTTTCTTGTTTGTGAAAAATAAATTGCTTATTTGTATTCGAGCGTTTTTCTTACCGCTGCAAGTTTAACACAAATACAGAAGAGTTCCATTGCCTGTTCAAGCTCTCCGCAAGTAGGATAGGACGGCGCAATACGTATATTGCTGTCATCGGGGTCTTTGCCGTAAGGGTAGGTAGCGCCTGCGTTGGTAAGCACAAGTCCTGCTTCTTTTGCAAGACGTACAGTCTCTTTTGCACAGCCGTGCATAGTATTTACCGAAACGAAATAACCGCCCAAAGGTTTTTTCCATGTAAGCATATCGGACTCGCCGAATTCATGGTCGAGCGTTTCAAGCACTATATTAAATTTAGGCTTTAATTCCTCGGCAAGTTTTGCCATATGATCAAGCATTCCGTCAACATTTTTAAAGAAGTTGAATACACGAAGCTGATTGATCTTATCATAGCCGATAGTCTGTCTTCCGAAATGCTGTCTTATCTCTTTTATGTAATCATCACCTGCGGCAACAAGCGCAACGCCCGAACCCGGGAAAGTTATCTTTGAAGTTGAAAAGAAATAGAGTATCCTGTCTTCTGTGCGGAATTCTCTGCAGGCATCAAAAAGATTGTATAGGCTTACTTGTTTGATGACGTGGTGAATACCGTATGCATTATCCCAGATTATTTTAAAATCCTCGGCTGCGGTCTTCATGCCTGCAAGACGACGAACCACGGTATCGCTGTAGCAAGTTCCATCGGGATTTGAATAGAGCGGAACACACATGATACCCTTGACGCTCGGGTCGTTTTTTGCCATGCTTTCGACCATATCCATATCGGGACCGTCTTTTTTCATAGGGATATTTACCATTTCAAACCCGAATTCCTCGCATATGGCAAAATGCCTGTCATATCCGGGCACGGGGCAAAGTATTTTTACTTTATCAAGCTTTCCCCACGGGGTAGAACCGAGACTGCCAAACATATAAAGCCTTGCCATTGCATCATAAATAAGATTAAGGCTTGAATTGCCGCCGATTATCATATTGTCGGCAGGGATATCCAAAAGTTCGGAAAAAAGACGTCTTACCTCTGTTATACCGTCGAGTATGCCATAGTTTCTTGCATCTATACCCTGTTCGGTTACATAATTATCCAAGGGAGCGGTCAGGATACCGTTGCTTAAATTGAGCTGATCACTCGAAGGTTTGCCTCTTGACATATCAAGCTTTATATTTCTTTCCTTGAAATCGTTATATTGTTTTTCAAGTCCTGCTTCTTGTTTTAAAAGGTCTGCTTTAGAAAGAGACGAGAGAGAAAACATTACTATACACTCCTTTGGCTATATATTAACTGCCTTTTTGAATTATTAAATGATGTATATTGCAAAATATAATTAATACTATTATACCTTTATTATATGTGTAATGTCAAGATAAAGTCGAAAATATTTTAAAAAATGTAAAAAAGCGGTGTAAAATTTCTATTTTTGCAAAAACTTGTTTTTTACAATATATCAAAACGTAACTTGCATAAATAATTGTAGTTTTTTGACACTTTTTTTGTTATGAATAAATGTTAAAATCATATGTATTGGAAAAAAATAATTATAGTGAACGCAAAAAGTATGAGGACTTTTGCCGTTTACTATATTAATATATGTTTAAAACTTACTTTCCAAAGGAGATAGAACAATGGCTATTACAAAGGTTGAAATATGCGGCGTAAACACAAGCAAGCTGCCTGTACTGAAAGAAGTTGAAAAAGAAGAACTTTTTGAACAGATAAAGCAGGGAAGCAAAGAGGCAAGGGAAAAATATATATACGGCAATCTGCGGCTTGTTCTGAGCGTCATCCAACGGTTTAACAATCGCGGAGAGAATATTGATGATATTTTTCAGGTCGGCTGTATCGGTCTTATCAAGGCTATAGATAATTTTGATACATCACACGGTGTGAAATTCTCAACTTATGCAGTGCCGATGATCATAGGCGAGGTCAGAAGATATTTAAGGGATTATAATTCGATACGTGTCAGCAGATCTCTGCGCGATACTGCATATAAAGCACTTCAGGCAAAGGAAAAACTGACTGCGGAAAAAAACAGGGAACCTACTGCAGAAGAGATAGCAAAAGAACTGAATATGGAAAAAAGCGATGTTGTTTTTGCCGTTGAGGCAATACAAACGCCTATTTCTTTGTTTGAGCCTGTATACCACGACGGAACAGACACACTTTTTGTTATGGATCAGATAGGTGACGAAAAAAGCAGTGATGAGATATGGATAGAAAACCTTGCTTTGAAAGAAGCTATGGAAAAACTGACAGAAAGGGAAAGATACATTATAGACCTGCGTTTTTTCCGAGGAAAAACACAAATGGAAGTTGCTGATGAAATAGGCATCTCGCAGGCACAGGTCAGCAGACTTGAAAAAGGCGCACTGAAGAATATGAGGAAATATGTATGAAAATAATCGAAAAAGGATATAAAATTTATTTGGAAAATAATCAAAAATTCAATTCCGTTTATATCGGTGTATGCTTTCATCAGCCGCTTAAAGCCGATACAGCGGCAAAAAACAGACTTCTGCCGCTTGTTATGAGTGAAAGCTGCAAAAAGTATAACAGTAAGATCAAATTAAATAAAGCGCTTGCGGAATTTAGCGGAGCGGAACTTAATATACAGGCTGTGAAAAAAGGCGCCGAAATAATCTTACAGTTTATTGTTACTGCACCGCAGAAGAATTTAACAAAGTGTTTTGAATTATTGCACGATATAATATTTGAACCGCTGATTATCGACAATGAGTTTGCCGTATCAAAGAAAGAATACCTTAAAAAGCTTATAGCGGATAAGGTCTCTGACCCTAAAACTTACGCTCTCGACCGCTGCATCGAGCTTATGTTTGAGGGCAAAGGCTTCGGAACGGATGCCGACGGAAAAATCGAGGATGTTGATAATACGGGAAATTTATATGAACATTATCTTTATGTTATCAACAATTCCGAAACAGAAATGTTCGTTATAGGAAACGCGGAAGAAAATGAAGTCATTTTGCTTGCCGATAAATATTTTTCCGAGCTTAAAAAATGTGATATAAATACCGAAAACTTCGTTCCGTGTGAATTGAAAACAGTTAAAGAATGTGCCGATACCGCACAAACACGGCTGTGTATAGGCATTGATATGGGGCAGGGCAGCCGTTTTGAAAAAATGATATACAATGAGATCCTCGGTGGAGAAAATTCCCTGCTTTTCAAAAAAATACGTGAGGGAAAAGGGCTTTGCTACTATATCGGAAGTACTTATTTTTCTCTTGCAAATTCAATTTTTATCCAGGCAGGCATTGAAGAAAAAGATGTGGAAAATGTCATTGAAGCGGTCAAAGATGTAATTGTGGAAAAAACGGATGAAAAAATGTTGAATTCCGCAAAAAAAGCATTGATAGACCGACTTTCAGGCATTGACGATATGCCTTTGTCATTGGCGGATTTTTATATAACACAAAGTATTTTCGGCGATAATATATCACCTGAAACAATGTCGGACGAGCTGGACATAATACAGGAGATCTCTTTGAATCCTGCTGTAAAAATGATATATGTACTCGGAGGGAAAAACAATGAAAGTAAAAACGCTTGAAAACGGTTTTAGAATATATACATTCAATAAACCCGGGTATTCAACAAAACAAGCGATGATAGCGGTAAAATTCGGCTCTGATATAGCGGGCTTTTATGAGGAGGATATATATTATAAGATCCCTCTCGGAACAGCACATTTTATCGAGCATAAAATGTTTGCTTCCGAAGATGGAGGCTATATAGAAAAGTTTACAAAAAACTCCGCCTATGCCAACGCTTATACTTCATTTGATATAACGGCTTACTATTTTACCTGCCGTGAAAATTTTTATGAAAATCTTTCCCTGCTTTGTCAAATGGTCTCTGCAACATATTTCACAGAGGAGGGCATAAAAAGCGAAAGAAGCATAATTGAAAAAGAAATAAATATGTATCGTGATAATATAAGGTGGAAATGCTATTTTACACTTTTAAAACAAATGTACGGGAATACCCCTGTCAGCAGTTTTATTGCAGGGACCGAAAACGAGATAGCGGAAATAACGCCCGATATAATGCAAAAATGTTTTGAACATTTTTACAGACCCGATAATATGGCGCTTATCATTGCGGGAGATATTGATGACAATAAAGTTTTTGATGTTGTATCAAAGGAGATCGGTTTTCGCAGCAGTGAATATCCTGTTATTGATTTTTCCGAAACCGAGGAAACGGGAGAAAAATATGTCTTTACAAATGCAAATATAAAATTACCGATGTTCTATATAGGTATGAAATATCTCCACCAAAATTTAACAACAGAGGATATAGTAAAAACAAATCTTTATCTCGAATTGACAGCAGGCGATTTTTCCGAAATATATGAAAAACTGTTGAATAAAAAACTAATAGAAGACGCTCTTTCGTATGAGTATC
>ODAI011071407.1_pt1 | contig 12263 bp, 9 predicted proteins | sample 1539321 | NCBI WGS metagenome assembly ODAI01 (sample SAMN02144231, study PRJEB22623) | gut metagenome | biome: sheep rumen | host: Ovis aries | place: New Zealand
AAAATCATTAGAAAACATCGCTAAGCAGTATGAAAATGCAGAAAAACGTAATTTAGCAACTGCAACACAGAGAAAATAATATAAGTAGGTAAGAGGAGGAAAAGAATATGGCAGCAACAATTAAAGTCACAACAGCAAAATTAAGATCTACAGCAGCATTCAATTCAGATGGTAACGCAATAAAAAAACTGACATCAGAAATGACAAGAGAAGTAAATCAGTTGAATGGTAAAGTTTGGTCAGGTGAAGCCGCTAACACTTATAAGAAAAAATTCAATGGCCTTCAAGATGACATCAATCGTATGGTCAAAATGATTAATGAGCATGTCAGTGATTTAAATGCAATGGCTAAAGTTTATGAAAATGCAGATACTCAGGCAAAATCTGTAGCTAATAGTTTAAATGACAATGTTATTCAGTAAAGATCATGGGAATAAGGAAACTTATTCCCTCTAGCTCTATAAGCATTTGTTGAAATACTTATAGAGGTAGATTACTAAAGGAGAGATTGGTATGAGTAAATTTGAGGTTGATTATAATAAATTAAGAAAATTTCAACAAGAGCAGAAAGATATTGAAAAGAATCTTGATAAAGTTATTCAATCATTAAATGATATTTCTTCAAAACTGAATATGAATGATGATGTTTTAAGAGAAGTAAATAAGAGTTTAAAAAAAGCTTCCAACAAAGCATATGACATTCGAAAAAGAACAGATGAATGCTCTCATGCTTTAAAGCTTATAGCCGATACTTATGAAAAGACTGAAAAAAAGATGAATTCACAGGTTCCTCTTGCAACTCTTCCAAAAAAATTGTTTACAGCAGTTAAGAATGCAGAAAATACGCTTGATAAGATTAAAAGTCTTTTAGGCTATGATTCAGCTATGCACTATAGTGAAGATCCTGTTAATTTAGTAAATGGGAACTATATCTATGAGAAGTCTTTTTTTGATATTAATGCACATTTACCACTACATTTACGCTTGTTTTATAATTCAATAGATGAAAATAGCTCCATATTATCAAAGGGATGGAATCATAATTTCAATATTCAATTAAGAAAAAGAGAAAGTGAAAGCTTAGTTGAAATTATCTTTGAAGATGGTAGTGAGGCTATATTTAGAGCTATAGAAGGTAGTTATCAACCATTAGGTGGATCTTATGGCGAGTTAACGTATAATACTGATGGCTATAGTTATAAGAGCCGTCAGCAGATTGTTTATGAATTTAATGAAGAAGGTCAGCTTCTAAAAGAAGTAGCTGATGAATATGAATTAAAATGTCAGTATGATAATCAACTGCTCATAAAAATTGAAAATAATCAGGGTGACTATTTTCAATTTGACTATGAAGCGGGCATGTTGACACAGGTTACTGATCACACAAACCGTACACTTAAGCTTATTTATGAAAACAATCATCTCGTTCAGTTTATTTCTCCTTCAGGAAGATCTAATTACTTTACTTATAATAAAGAAGGCCGAATAGTAGAAGTACATAATCATAATAAGGAACTTGTTGTAAGAAATACGTATAAGAATAATGTTGTTGTTAAACAAGAATTCCCAGATGGTGGTTTGCAAAAGTTTTCTTACGATGAGGCTCAAAAAGAGACTACTCTTATAGAACAAAACAATAATAAGGTTACTTTTCAGTATGATGAACATCATCGTGATATTAAACATATCTATTCTGATGGTGAAGAATCTTTTTCATACAATAATAATAACCAGAAAACTGAATATATTGATAAAAACGGCAATCGTACACAATATGCATATGATGCACGTGGTAATTTAATATCCGTAGTAAATGCTTTAAACTACACGTTAAACTATAACTATACAAGCTTTGATCGTATGCAGTCATTTTCAATTGATGATGTGTTATTATACCAGTCTGAATACAATGAATTAGAATTAGAAACAAAACGTATTGATGCATTAGGACATGAGCGCTTATTTGATTATGATGAACAGGGAAGATTAACGCAACTAACTTATGAAGATGGTTCAACAGAACAGTATGTTTATTGTGATAATGGTGATGTTGTTGAAATCATTCATGTTAATGGTGGGCACAGTTATTATGAGTACGATAAATTACATCGTGTTATTAAGAGTACGAATCTTAATGGTTATAGTGTAAGCTATGAATATGATGTTAATAATCATTTAATCTCTGTAACAAATGAAAATGGTGATAGAAAGCATTTTAAATATAATGAATTAGATCAATTAGTAGAAACAATTGACTTTGATGGTTCACATACATACTATACTTATAACAATATTAATAAACTTGCATCAATGACTGATCCAGATGGCCATACAACCCAATTTTTCTACAATAAAATGTGGAAACTTGAGCGTATTATTTATGCGGATGGTAGTGATGAGAAGTATGTTTATGATCAATTAAGTCGATTAAGTGAAATCATAGATGCTAAAGGTCATCGTGAAAAAGCTATTTATGATCCACAAGGCAATCTTCTAAGACGTATAAAACGTGATGGTGGTACTTACGAATTCAAGTATGATGCTTTAAATCGTCCTATTGAAATCACTGATCCTGTTGGTGTTAAACGTAGTGTTACTTTCGACGCTTTTGGTAATGTTGTTGCTATTCAGTATCCAAACAATATCACTGAAACATTTGATTATGACTTGGCTGGGAATTTAGTAAGATATAAGCAGCGTAACAATCATGTTATTTCATATAAGTATAATGCCCTAGGGTTGATGACTGAGGCAAGTGATGAAATCGGTATTATTGAAAAACGTTTTTACTATCCTGGAGGATTGTTAAAGGAAGCCGTATCTACAAATGGTGTTGTTCAACATTATGATTATGATTTAGCTGGCAACCTTCTTCGTTTATATGAGAATGATGCACTATTATGGAAATTCGATTATGATAAGCTTGGACGTGTCACTTATGCGGAACATGTAGGTGTGAAAAGTGAAAGCTATCAATATGACGCATTAGATCGTATTACTTTAGTGACTGATGCAGAAGGGCATACAAAGCAGTTTAAATATTCCGATGGTGGCTTATTAATCGGTGTTATTGATGCTAATGGGTTTAATACTCGTTATGCTTACGACAAACGTAATCGTCTTACAAGTGTCATTCAGTCTGATGACAATGATGTTTTTGAATTAGATACCTTTAATCGTAATAACAAGAAACAACGTATTACAAGCTATAATTATGATTTAAATAGTAATATCACTAGTATTGTTAATCCAGAAAATATTATTCAGCAGTTTACATACGATGATGCAGATCGATTAATTTCTAGATTGGATGAAGACCAATATCTTACTCGGTTCACATATAATCTTGATGACACAGTTAAGTCTATTCTCTTAGATGATGGTCGACAGGTAGCTTATGTCTATGATGACCTTAAGAATATTACAGCTATAAATGACTGGTTAGGAACAATGAATTTCAAAAAAGATTCCTTAGGACAGTTATTAGAATGTGATGACCAATATAATAACAAGACAATCTATACATATGATCAGAGACAAAACCTTACTTCAATGCTTTACCCTGATGGTAAGAAAGTAGAGTATCATTATAATGCTAAAAATCAATTAACTTCTGTAAATGATGATAAGCAAACAGTACAATTTACTTATTCACCATTAGGTAAACTTCTAACTAAAGAATTCAATGGCATTTATCGTCAGACATGTGACTTTTTACCAAATGGTCGTTTAAAGAATACAAAACTTTATAAAAATGATGAGTTTGTATTTGAAAAAAACTATAACTTTAATAACCTTGGATTATTAAGTGAAGAACATGATGTTGATAAGAATAAGAAAACAGTTAAAAAGTATCAGTATGATAATGTAGGTCGCTTATTAAGCGTTACTAAGAACAATGATGTTGTGGAAAGCTTTGTGTACAACAACTATGGTAATAGAATTGCCTATGACACATTAGATCAACATAGTGAATATCATTATAATCGTTTAGGTCAGTTAGTTGAAAGTCATGAAGGTCAAGATCTTGTTCAATATGACTATGATTTAAGAGGAAATCTTACATCAGTCATGAGAAATGGCCAAGAACAGCTATCACTTACTTATGATGCACTTAATATGTTGTCACTCGCAAAGAGTCCTGAAGCGACAACGAATTATACATATAATGCGATGCTAAGACGTGTTAATATAGCAACATCCAATAAGCAGGGACAACACCAGTCAAGTTATATCTATGACTATAACAAGATGACAAATAACCTTTTGGTACATACAAGTAGTAAGGTTAAGAATGACTATGTCAATACAAATGAAGTTCTTTTCAAGACTAATAACCAAACTGAATTCTTTATGAATGATGATGCTACAACAGTATTGGCTAGTCTATCAGATATTGTCAATAGAACACAATATAGTGCGTTTGGTCAATTAGAGAGTGCATGGGATATCAATAACCCGGCATTAAGTGGCTTTATGGGTGATGAAACAACAGGCTTCTATTATGCAGTCATGCGCGATTATGACCCATTAACAGGACGATTTACAGCTCCTGACCCTATCGCATGTGAAATGTATAATCCTGAAAATAGTGACGCCTATGCCTATTGTCATAATGATCCAATTAACTATTATGATCCGGTTGGATTAATTCCTGTTATTCTTGCGGCAGGACTAGTTGGTGCAGCTAAGAATTTAGCAATGCAAGCAATTGGGGATACTATTAAAACAGTTACTACAGGAAAATTACAATATAGTGGATGGCAGGATTATGTTGGGACTGCAGCAGGAGGATTTGCGGAGGGAAGCGTTCTCGTAGCAACAGGTGGTAACGAGGTGGCAGCAAGTGCTGCTGGTAGTGCAGTTGAAACATTAACTACGGATGGATTAAAAATGTTGACGCATGAGAAAGGCTATGAAAATTTTACTGGAAATGATTTACTAATAAAAACTGCTGCTTCTGGAATTAGTGGTGCTGTAATGGGTATAGGCGAAGATTTTATGAGTAGTGCTAGTGGGAAAGAAGCAATCACATCAATAAAAGATAAAGTTTTCAAGTCTAAAGTTTATCAAAATAACTCTGATGTAATTACACCAGTCGTGGATAAATTAAAGAAATATAATCCATTAACATTTAAATTTAATCAGATAAAAATTAAGGGTGTTACATCAGGACAAGGAAATATGTCAGCAGTATGGAAGGGTATAATGACAAAGGCCAAGAATGGGACAATAAAAAACGTCAGTCTTAAAACATTAATAAAAGGAGTATTTACACATGGATTGTTATTACAAAGTGAAGGTGTCTCCTCTTTTGTAGAAAATATTGTTGAAGATATAATAACGGATGGAGAGAAACATAAAATAAAATCTGATATTATGCTTCTAGGCACGGGAATGAGATTAGCTGAAAATCTTATATGTCATATAGATGTATAGAGTGTATAATTGTCTACAGGGAGTTGATAGAATGAAAAAAGTGATAATTGTATGTGTTATAGCTATTGGTATGTTGCTTGGATGGAAGACAGAAGTCTATGCAACAAGTAGAAAGAATATCAAGAATGGCATTTTAGAAATACAATATGGTTATAATGATACAAATGGGACTTTCATAAAACAAAAGAGTGGCACTGGCTTCCTGGTAGCGAATAACGATGATGGAACATATATTGTGACAGCAAGAAGTAATGTTGTTTCTGACAATCTTAACCCTGAGCAAAATATAGTGATTAATGTCATTATTGAAGGAGATATTAAAAGTCAAGCAACAATAAAAGGAGAGAGTGCAAATGATAATTTTGCAGTTCTCTCTTTAAATAATAATGAACTGAATAAAAAGAATCCTGTAGCATTTGAAAACGGCACTGTTGATACAAGTGGCAATCTTACTTCATATGGATTTAGTGATAGTTCAGCAAGCTATAGTGATGATGATGTTGTAAGTACGACGGGTAAAGTCCTTGCTTATGATAATTACATCTATCGCCTTAATACACCACTTAATAATGGTTCTAACGGTGGTCCAGTTATAGATGCTGATGGATATGTTATAGCAATGAACAACTGTATAAATGAAGACCATACTGTAAATGCCGTAGGAGCAGAAAAGATTTTGTCATTGCTTGATAACTATGGTATCCATTATGAAAGCAAACAGCTTGATGCAGCAAATAATCGCTTAAATGCCATTACAAAAAAGCTCAATAAAGTACTTCAGAGTGACCGCTACAGTAAGAAACAAAAGAATGCTATTAGGGGAAAGATAGAAGAGCTAGATGACTTTAAGGAGAATAATCAGTATGGCATTAAAGCTATAAATAAAGAAGCTAAGTCATTAGAAAAACTCTATAAAGATACACCTAAAACTTTGCCTAAACTCTATTATATTATTGGGTGCCTAGGTCTTGTCATTGTATTCCTAATAATTAAGCTTATTCGTTTAATATTGTGGAAAGCGCCACAGCAGTTTCAAAATAGTGGCTCTCAAAAAGTGAAACCAAAACATAATCATGTGGAAGAATATAAGAATAATGTTGAAACAACAAATATAAATCTTACGGGAACCCTAGTTAGTCTATCATCCAATATGGCAATAGCGTTAAATAAGACAAGTATGTATTTAGGTAAGGGCGACGATAACGATATATGTATTGCAATACCTCAAATATCAAGAAAACATGCTCAGTTTATTAATAGAAATGGTGTTTATTATTTAAAAGATCTTCATTCAACTAATGGTACATTTGTGAATGAAGTGTGTATTCATGATGAATTCGTAGCTCTTAAAAATGGAGATAGAGTGAAGTTTGCAGACCTGGAATATATATTAAAGAGATAACGTAAGTAGGTGAAAGATATGAGATGCAAGAAATGTGGAACGGAAAACAATGAACAGGCGCTTTATTGCAGTAACTGCAATGCGCCACTGGCGGTTACAAGAAAGCTAATAGAAGAGGCAGCTGGTGGCGATGAGAAAGCCCTGGAGTCACTTTATGATCTAACATCCGATGATGTCGTTAACGAGATAGGCATGTTCATTCAGGATGATGACCAGGTTGATGCACTAATGGTAGATACCTATGCGAATGCGTTTGGGATGCTTGAATCTGTAGACTCTCCAGAGTACCTTGATGAGCTTCTCAAAAACCTGGCAAGCCAGAAGTCTCTCGATCTTTTAAGAAAGGTCCACCCGGAAGTATTCGAGAATGAAGAAATCAATATAGATCCTGTCCCTCTCAATATCGACAGGAACGCAAGCTATGATGCAGGAGAGCTAGCATCAGCCATCAAGAAGTCAGTTCTTCCCCAGGACTATATTGTCGCTAACATGTTGTATGGAAGCGGGAAGAGCATTGAGGAAACAGCCAAACTTCTTGGTGTATCGAATGCAACTGTGTCCAACCGAGCAAAGCGACTTGGCAACAGCCTCTCAGAACTCAACATGAATGCCATACCGCCGCTCATGACACTCTTTGCGCTAGTTCCCAAGTCACACAAGGCCATGAAGGCAAAGACAGTGGTGGATGCAGTAGGCGGAGCAACCAGAGGTGCAACGCTGTCAAATGCGGCCACAGTTCAGAACGCTGCGAAACAAGCAGCCAGTACGACTAATAATGCTGCTGCACATGCATCACAGGAAGCAGGGAACTCCGTAAAGGCAGACAAAGTAGCAGATAGTGCAAAAAAGACGGCTCAAAGCGCAAGCAAGGCAGCCAATAAGGTACCAAAGAAATCGCTGATAGGTAGAGTTGCGAAGCATAAGGTGGCGACAGCAGTTGTTGCAGCAAGTGTTGCAGCAGGAGCTGCTGGTGCAAATTATGTGTTGACGCATAGAAATAATGAAACTGTCAAGACTGAAGAGAAAGAAACTAAGAAGGAAGAAAAGTTTAGCGTCAGCAAAGAAGAACTGACTAAAGAGCTTGAAGGAAGAGTTTTAACTCTTACATTATATACGACACAAAGCTTTCCCGTTAATTCAAATGAAGTTAAAGAACTTAAAGTTGAAAGCACAGAAGAGTCCGAAGATAAAACGAAAGCAACAGTCAAAGTTGACATCACGATTGACCGAACGGTAGCTGATGTAAAAACTACAGCCATCTATACATATGGGAAGAAAGAAGGAAAGTGGGAATGCACAGAGGTTACTTTTGAGGGGCAGAAGTTAGGGACAATCAATCTAAATGGAACTTGGACAGGTGTAGAATATATCGGTGGCATTGATCTGGAAAAAAATTGTAAGATGGTCTTTTCTGATTTTAACCAGGAAACAGGTACTTATAATTTTCAAAATACAATGACTCCAAAAGATGGGGTTTCAGGGGATGATGGTCAGACGAGTATGTCTGTTGGTACAGGTACAATGAATGTTACAACAGGACAAATGAGTGAGACTGAGGGAACAAAACTAAATGAAAATACTTATTATGAAACGCCTGAAAATACTCATCTTGATGTTGCACAAAAGAGAATTATTGGTGATGACAGATACAAAAGAAACATTACAAAACAATAGTTAAGTTTTAGAATACAAAAGAACTATAATGTTTTGGTAAGCGTAATAAAATCCGAACGTTAAAATAAAGTGGTGTTTTCTTATGAAAATCTACTGTCATAAAGTGACGCATCACACCCAGATAACCAACCTTCCTTACTGTCTTCTGCCAGCTTTTGTCGTTCTCGTCATGGTAGGCATGTAAATTGACAAGAAAATCCTTCCAGAAGTATTCATGCTCTGTCCTAGCTACATTGTCATCCATCCCCCGTCTATAGCCATATAATAGTAACGTACAGTTTCTAATATAAAACACAAAGAGTTGTAAAAATCAGCGAAAAACGCTGATGTAAGGAAAATAAATTGAATTGTGTCTTATCAGGTGCTTCTAAACTCGGGTGGCGTTAAGTTAAAATAAATCGTTATAGTTTCAAATAGCTGACTTTTTAAAGTATAATCCCTACATAGGAATTCAAACGGCGATTCCTTCAGTGGGCTTTGTTACGTAAAGCTATAATATTGCTGTAAGGAAGGTGCTATAAATGAAGACAATCATCATTCACGTTTTGCGTATGCCCTAAGTGCGGAAAGATCAATCCTAAAATCATCAAGGAAGGATTCTCCCGTGGCAAGCAGTTCTACAGATAACAAGCGCTTCGTTGCTGATCATGGCCAGCTGACATTCTATTCGCATCAGTCGCAGGACAAATGGAATGAAGTGATAGCCGACACGATGGAAGGCAACGTCTCCATAGAGAAGACTGTTGCTAAGATCGACGTCAGGCCGGTCACTGCGTTCAGGATGAGACATAAGCTTCTTCATGCCCTGAGCACGTCACAGGAGAATGTCAGCCTGGAAGGTACGCAAGAGCTCGATGAAAAGTACTTTGGCATTCGCACAAAGGCATGAGAAGCCAGGTGCTTCCCAGGCAAGAAACGTGGTAGCAGTGCCGGAAAAAGAGGCCTTTCAAGCAAGCAAATACGCATCATGACAGGCGTTGAACGCAACGGCAAATCAAGCAGCTTTGCAAGAGCCTACTCAATGGGAAGGGTCAGCGAAGATGACGCAATGAAGCTTGGAAGTCATATTGCCGATAATTCTACATGCTTCACTGATGCTGCGATAGAATACCACAGGATGATTGAAGGCAGGAACGGCACATGGCATATCGCCAAGTTGGGTGAGTATGATGATGTCTTCCATCTAAACAATGTCAACAACTTCCATGGCATGATGCAAGCCGCCTACAGTCACTACAGAGGCGTGGCCAGCAAATACATCAATAGATACGCGGCGCTATTCTGTGTAATGCGTGAATGCCGGGGCATGGACAGAACGGAAATCGTCATTCATGTCCTGAGAAAGCCGAGAAAGATCAGCGACTGCTTCTTCATACGCCAGAGATTCCTGCAGCAGACATATTTGAGCCAGCTGTTAATCAGCTGTCAGCCATGGAAAATGAGTTTCTCGCCTTGTGCTAGGAGCGCCTGCCTGAGCCAGCCGGTTAAAGTTTACTAATAGTAGCGAAATTCGTTAAGTCAGCATTTTGAAAATTAAGGCATTGATTATATTTCAATTGAGGAGAAAAGTTCATAATTATATAACTGTTGTTTGTTAAGTATTTACATAGTATAAAGACATTTGATAGGGAACTTCTCTCAGTTAGCCCCTATGCATGGACGAATCTAGCCTCATATCTTCCAAGGGCGTTGCCAATGGCCTGATTGGTCATAGGCACGGACTTCCTGATATACTTTGATATCTTCTCCATGAAGTGTTTTCCGGTATATCTGTGGTTGAACCTGTACTCTTGCTCAGCCAGCAGCAGTGGCAGGTCCCTCTTGCATACGCCCTTATAGATATTCTTGATGTTGTTCTCGAAGTTACTGGCTACAATATTGAGCCACTTCATCTTGTGGTTTCTGTCTCGGTAGTCAACACGTGAGTTCTCAAGATTCACATAGTCCTTCATCCACATGAAGCATTTATCGTTATCAGTGGATACCTTGCGGTCCTTGTCCATTGCCATGTGCTTGAACATGAAGTTCCTGACAGGGCTGGCCTTATGTCCGGGAAGGACATGGAGCTTCATGTGCCTGGGATACTCATTGTCACCGTCAGTGGAAAGAACCATCAACACCTGCTGCTTATTCTCGGAGCCTTTTCCAGTCTTGCCGCCGGGATTTCTTCCACCAACCTCAATGATGTCGGCCTCATAGAACATTGATTCAAGGCTTTTCTCGTTGTTACTTTCTGCCATCAGGATCCTGAACTTTCTCAGGTATCTTCTTGCAGTCTTGACTGAGACATCAATGTTATTGGCTAGATCAGGGGCGCTCAGTCCTCTGTTGACTGTGAAGAAGAGATAGAGCGCAATGAGGATCTGAAGAAAGGTAAGGTTGGAGTTATCAAGGATAGTGCCACCAAGCAAGGTATGCTGCTTGCCGCATTCCTTTCACTGAAGGATGTACCCATTCTTGATGCCACTTCTCTTTATGAGATAGTACTCATGTAATGCGTCATTTTATGGCAGTATATTTTCATAAGAAAACATCACTTTATTTTGGACATGTCCGGGCCTATTACCCAGACATTTTTTTATAAAGTAATATTCTGCTTCAAATTATTTTAGGCATATGAGATTATGATGGTAAGAATGATGTCACGATAACGAGGAAAGGAAAAGAAAAGAGAGGGCCTCATCTCTGACATCAGCGGCTCTCTCTTCACAGTGCATTTATATGATTCTTCAGGCGGTCGATCCAATCAATAATTTTCCGGAAAATTCAGAAAATAACGTTCAGAATTTTTGAGGGCATGTCTGAGTTTAAAAGATTTTGGTATAAAAACATTTTTCAGTTGCCTGTAATTCAATTCCATGAGGAAAAAAGAATTGTTGATATGGAGTTGTTTGTTCAATTGTTCTTAGTAGGGCAAGATGGCAAAGATACTTCGAATATTTTTAATAGCGGATTTTACCATAAAGAGGACTTTAAAAATATGTTGCTTTCATTTTGTGGGGATTTTTCGTCAGAGATTTCTGATAAAGAAAAGGATGATTTGTCAAATTAAGTGCAACACCTACGATGAGTTACCCAGTAATTCTTCTTTAGGTGTTTTATATTTTATGCATTTACGTGGCCTGTTATTCATTAAATTCAGATTCTTTTTCAGTTCCTCCGGGTCCACTTCGGACAGATCCATCCCTTTAGGATAAAACTCCCGCAGTAATCCGTTCGTATTCTCATTGGTTCCTTTTTGCCACGCACAGTAAGGATCACAGAAATAGGCTTTGCATCCTAATGCCGCTACGATCTTTTCATACTCCGCGAATTCTTTTCCACTGTCGAAGGTTATCGTTTTTACCAGTTCCGATGGAAGATTTCCGAGAGCTTCTATGATTGCCGGCGTTACATTCTTGGTCGTTCTGTCTTCTACAAGGATTGCTACATAAAATCTGGATTTCCTTTCCGCCAGTGTGACAAAGCAATATCTGCTCTTGCGTATGACCGTTTCTGCCGGTCTTTTAAACCTGCCTTTTCTGCGCAGGTGCTCCATCTTGATTTTAGGAATGACGCCTCTGTGTATCATGCGGTAAACAGTAGCTGTTAAAGGGGTCTTTATCTTTTCCATCTTTGCCCTGTTCACCAGCTGTTCCGGAGATCAGTGGTTTTCGATCTTCTCTTTGATATAATGGATCTCCTGTTCCTGATATCTGGCTGGACGATGGCATCTGGTCCTTCTTTCTTCATATTTTTCCTGGGCTTT
>ODAI011512741.1_pt1 | contig 12263 bp, 10 predicted proteins | sample 1539321 | NCBI WGS metagenome assembly ODAI01 (sample SAMN02144231, study PRJEB22623) | gut metagenome | biome: sheep rumen | host: Ovis aries | place: New Zealand
AGCTCCACTTCGGTGGGGCTCTTTATTTTGGATTTGATGCCGCAGGTGATGTCCAGGAGCGTGAGCACCTGCTGGAGCGACTCGCTCCGGAAGCTGGCGGTGAAGGTGTTGTTCATCACGCGGGCGTCCGCAACGGTGATGTCGATGCCGTACCAGCGCTCCATTTTCTTGATGACTTCGCGGATGGGCGTGTTGTCGAACACCAGGTAGCCGTCCTTCCAGGAGGTGTTGACTTTGATGTCGGCCGGCTTGCGCGCAGGGCTTTCCAGCCGTTTCACCGCGCCGACAGCGACCTCTTCCTTCTCCCGGACCACGATTTCCGTGTCGTTCTTCTCGTCGAGCAGCGACACCCGGCCGCGTACCAGTGTCAGCTTCAGGGCGGCATCGTCGCTGTAGGTCGAGAGGTTGAATTCGGTGCCGGTCACTTTTACCGTGACGCCCCGGCTGGTGCGGACATACATCGGCCAGTCGGGATTGGACGCGACCTTGAAATAGCCTTCGCCTTCGAGCTCGACCACCCGCTTGCCGTTCTCGTAGCGGGCGGGGGTGCGCAGGGTGCTGGCGCTGTTGAGGATGACTTCGCTGCCGTCGGGCAGGGTGATCTTGCCTTTGACGCCGGGGTTGACTCTATAGTTGAGGATGGATTCGCCCTGCTCCAGTTCGGGGATGGCGATGAGTTTTTCGTTCTGGGCGGTGAGGCTGAGGACCTGTTCGTTCAGGCGGCTGTTGTCGTGCAGCAGCCAGATGAAAGCGCCGATGACGAAGACGGCGGCGGCGCTGGCTACGGCGTTCAGGATGCGGATTTTCCGGCGTTTGGGAGAGATCACGTTCAGCATGTGCGTCGTAGCGGCCTGGGAGGCTTCCGCGTCGGGCATCGAGTCGAAGACGAAATCGGCTTCGCGCTCCAGGAATTCCGCCTTGTTCGCAGGCGATTCCTCCACCCACGAAAGGATTTCCCGCCGCTGCTGCTCAGTGGCTGAACCTGTAAAATAACTATGAAGTGTATCTTGTGTCATGCTTTGCTACCAAATAATACCGAAAACAGCGGGCGCTCCCTCAAAATTTATTTAAAAAATGACAATTTACTTCGAAATTGCTTGAGCGCCTTGACCATGTTGTACTCGACTTTCTTGACCGTCAGGCCGGTCGAGGCGGCGATTTCTTCGTAGGTCATGTTCTCGTCGCGGTTCATCACGAAGATCCGGCGGGTGAGCTCGGGCATCTTTTCATAGACCATGTCGATGATCCGCTTCATGTCGAGGGCGTCGATGCGCGAGATGATGGCCTCGCTGCCCAGGCTCTCGATGGAGAGACTGACAGAAGCCTTTTCCAGCGGGTCGGTCAGCCGGGTGCGGAGGGAACTCAGGTGGTTGAGGGCCTTGTTGCGGGCGATGGTGAAGAGGAACGAGCGGATGTTGCGTTCAGGGTCGATGCGGTCGCGCCCCGTCCAGAGCGTGGCGAAAACATCCTGCGCCAGGTCCTCCGATTCGGGCTCGTCGTGCAGGTAATGCCGGATGAAATGCTTGACGTTTTCGTATTCCGCCTTGAACAGCACCTCGTAGGCCTCGGTATCCGAGGCTTTGATGGCTTCGGAGAACATCCGGAGGATTTCCCGGTCGCTGTTGTTGTAGCGCGGCGGCATACGGAATCACTTGGCAGACAAAGATAAGAAAAATTTTATAAAAATGTCGCCAGGGCAAAAACTGTAGTGAGGAGCAGGACCATCAGGATTTCGGCCGTGCGGTTGACCCGGATGGCGCGCTCCATGTCGGCGGTGGTCAGCGGGCGTTCGTTTTCGCCGATCCAGGGCTTCCAGACTTCCTCCCCGAAATAGTTGTGCGGCCCGCCGAAGCGGCAGTCCAGGATGCCTGCCAGGGCGGCCTCGGGCCAGCCCGAGTTGGGACTCAGATGCTGCGGACCGTATTTGCAGACGAACGGCCACAGCCGCAGGCGGCCGGCGGCGAGCAGCATCAGCAGGGCGGTCAGCCGGGCGGGAATCCAGCCGGCGGCGTCATCGAGCCGAGCCGCGAAGCGGCCGAAGTCGCGATAGCGTTCGTTGCGGTAGCCGATCATCGAATCGAGCGTATTGATCATTTTATAGGCCATCATGCCCGGTACGCCCAGCACGAGCAGCCAGAATAGGGGCGCGATGACGCCGTCGTTGAGGTTTTCGGCCAGGGTTTCGAGGGCGGCGGTCCGGATTTCCTGCGCCGACAGTTCCGAGGTGTCCCGGCCGACGATGCGGGCCACTTGCGTCCGTCCTTCTTCGACGGAGCGGTCCACGGCCCGGAATACTTCGCGGACTTCGCGCACGAGGGTTGTTCCGGCCAGGCAAAAGAAGATGCAGACGGCTTCGGCAATCCGCTGGAGCCACGGCCCCAGGTGGAGGGCTTCCCCGGCGGCATGAAGCCCCATGAGGATAGCCAGCGTGAACAGAAACACCCCGAGGACCAGTCCAAGTGCCAGAAAGGCTCCCTTCCGCCTGCGGTTTTCGCCTTTGTTCCAACGCTTTTCTCCGGCAGCAATCAGTTTGCCGAACCCCACTACCGGATGGGGCAGCCAGGCCGGATCGCCCAGCAGCAGGTCGCCCAGCCAGCCGGCCAGCAGTGCGAAGATCCGGCTCATCGGACAGCCTCCTCTTCGAGATATTGCCGGACGGCCTCCACCAGCAGCTCGTTTTCTTCGGGCGTCTGCGTGGCGATGCGGAAAGCGCCGGCATCGAGTCCTTCGAAATTGGATGCGTCGCGGATCAGCAGGCCATGCCGGTCGGCCAGCCATTGTTTGAGGTCGGAGGCCCGGTGGGTGGCCAGGCGGCAGAGGAAAAAATGGGTCTGCGTCGGCGCTGCCGTGAGGCCGGGCAGGGTGTTGAGCCGTTCCCGGAGCCGCCGGGTCTCTGCCAGCAGGGCCGGCAGGTCGATGGGGGCCGTCTCGGGATGGGCGCACAGGTACAGGCCGGCTTCGATGGCCAGGGCGTTGACGGACCAGGGCATCCGGAAGTTTCGGATGTGCGCGAGCAGGGTCGGGGAGCCTGTCATGTAGCCGAGCCGCAGGCCGGGCATGGCGTAGCGTTTGGTCATCGAATGGAGTTGGATGACGTTGGGGTAGCGGACGGCTTCGGCGGCGCTGAGCAGGGGCTCCCGGGTGAAGAATCCGTAAGACTGGTCGATGACGAAGATCGTTTGGGGATGGTTTTCGATGGCTGCCCGCAATTTGTCAACGGGTACGACGCTCCCGGTCGGATTGTTCGGATTGCACAGCCAAAACAACGCTCCGCAGCTCCGGGTTTTTACCTCGCTCGCAGAAAAATGCTCGCTCGGCAAAAACCCATCCGCTGCTGCGCTTTCCTTTATTTGTGCGTCGGCCTGGTGGAGCGGCAGGTTCTTTCGGACCAAAGCGCCCTCGCTTGGTTCGAAAAGGTTCTGACGCGCGCCGGGGATAATGAGATGATGATACAGCCGGCAAGCGTCGGCGTATTCGCTGAAGGTGGGCTGGAGGATGGTGCTGTGGCTGCGGGCGAAGGCGTTGGCGATCAGATAGATGGCTTCGGTGGCGCCGTTGGTCGCGCAGACGGCGGCGGGGTCGATGGCATGCTTCGCGGCCAGGGCCGCTTCCAGGGTGTAAGGTTCCGGTTCGGGATAATGTCCGATCAGGTCGAGGTGCGCCTGAAGATGGGCTTTCAGCGCGCCCAGGTCCACGCGGCCGGGTACATTCGAGCTGAAATTCGCCCGGATGGGCCGCGCGAAGCGGTAGAGGTCGTCTCCGTGTCCTTGCAGCATAGGCATTCAGCGCTTCCCGCGCAGGATATCGTAGAGCAGCGGCACATCCACATATTTTCGGACGTGGTCGGCCAGCCGGTCGTATTGCTGTTCTTTGTAGGCGTGGTAGTCGAAGCTCGTGGCGGCTTCCGTCAGTTTGTCGCCGTACGGGGCGAGCAGGCGGTCGATGAAGGCGGGATTGTCGAGGATGCCGTGGATGTAGCAGCCCATGCATTTGTCGTCCACCCGGCAGCCGTCGGTCTGGCCGTCGGCGAAACGGACGAGCGGCGCGGCCTCGCTTCCGTCGGCAGGGCGGGTCTCGCCCATGTGGATCTCATAGCCTTCCATCGAAGAATCCGCGGCCTGTCCGTCGGCGAAGCCGAAACGCACCTGGCGCGTCACCTTTTCCGGCAGCATTTCGGTCACCATCGGCAAGAGCCCCAGGCCCGGCATCGCTTCGATCGTCCCCTCCACGTGCTGCGGGTCGCGGATCTGCCGGCCCATCATCTGGTAGCCGCCGCAGATGCCCAGCACCGTCGCGCCTTCGCGCCGTGCGCGCAGGATGGCCTGGGCCACGCCGTTGCGCCGGATTTCGTACAGGTCGTCGAGGGTGCTCTTGCTGCCCGGCAGGATGAGGATGTCAGCCTTGGCCAGTTCATCCACGTTGTTGCTGTAGAACAGATGGATCCGCGGATCCTGCTCCAGTACGTTGAAATCGGTGAAATTGCTGATGTGGCGCAGCAGCACCACCGCGACATTCCCCTTGCCGCGCTGGGCGGCCGCCGATTTGGCCGCCAGGGCCACGGAATCCTCCTCTTCGATGTGGATGTCGTGGTAGTAGGGCACCACGCCCAGCACCGGAATCCCGCAAAGTTCCGCCAGCATCCTGCGCCCTTCCTCGAAGAGCCTGAGGTCGCCCCGGAATTTGTTGATGAGGATGCCCTTGACGTAGCGCCGCTCTTCGGGACGGAGCAGCATGACCGAGCCATAGACGCTGGCAAATACGCCGCCGCGGTCGATGTCGCCCACCAGGATGATGTCGGCGCCTGCGTGCATGGCCATCGGGACGTTCACCAGGTCGGAGTCGCGCAGGTTGATCTCGGCCAGGCTTCCGGCGCCTTCCAGGACGACGGGGTTGTGCCGGGCTGCCAGGCGGTCGTAGGCGGCGTAAACGGCCTCGCGGAGTTCCTCGCGGCCTTCTTTCCGGAAATAGTCGTAGGCGTCGCGGTTGCCGATGGGCCGGCCGTTGAGCACGACTTGGGAGGTATGGTCGCTCTGGGGCTTGAGCAGCAGGGGGTTCATGTCGGTGTGGCAGGGGATGCCGGCGGCTTCGGCCTGGACGGCCTGTGCCCGGCCGATTTCCAGTCCTTCCGGGGTGGCGAAGGAGTTGAGGGCCATGTTCTGGGCCTTGAACGGGGCGGGCGTATAGCCGTCCTGCCGGAAAATGCGACAGAAGGCCGTGGCGATGATGCTCTTGCCGACGTCGCTGCCGGTGCCGGCGAACATGACGGGATGGAGACGGTCGTTCATTTCTGGTTTTTATAGGCGAAGGCCTGCCAGCGTTCCTCGGGCCATTGCTGGCTGGCCAGTTCGCAGCGGGCCATGACGAAGAGCAGGTCGGAAAGGCGGTTGATGTATTGGAGAATGTTTTCGGGGAGGGGATCCTGGCGGTGGAGGGTCCACAGGCGCCGTTCGGCGCGGCGGCAGACGGCGCGGGCGAGCTGGAGCCGGGCGGCCAGGGGGGTGCCGCCGGGCAGCAGGAAATGGAGGCCGGGACCGATGGTCTCGGTCATCGCGTCCATCCGGGCCTCGATCTCGGCCACAAGGTTGTTCGGCAAGACATTGGGATTCTTTTCCCGCTCCGCCGCCGGAGTCGCCACCAGGCTCATGACGCTCATCAGGTTCCGTTGGATCCCGTGTAAAACTTCGTCCCAACCCTCCGGCATGACCGGACGTCTTTCGCCGTCGCCCGCTCCGCAGCTCCGGGTTTTTACCTCGCTCGCAGAAAAATGCTCGCTCGGCAAAAACCCATCCGCTGCTGCGCGCGGCTCCGTCGTGCCCGGGCATCCCATGCTGCGGATGACGCCGATAATGCAGTTCAGTTCGTCGAGGCAGCCGTTGGCCTCGATGCGGATGTCGTCTTTCGGGACGCGGGTGCCGCCGTGGATGCCGGTCGTCCCACCATCGCCGGTTCGGGTATAGATTCGGTTCATCTTCTTGCGGAATGGCTGGGTCAGTGCTGGATGGCCATCAGCCGGATATACTTCAGCACCAGGTCACACCAGACCGGGTCGCCGGGATACTGGTAGCGGGCGTTGCCTTTCGGGTCGGGGGTGAAGAGGGTTTCGCCGGCCGGGGTGAGGGTCACCCAGCCGCGGGGCGACAGTTTGTAGAGGTCGTCGCCTTCCACGGCATTGATCACGGCCTGCGGGTCCCACATCTTCTGGCCGGTGTCGCAGTTGAGGAACTGGTAGGTCCATTTGATGGGGTGGCAGTCGGTCCAGCTCAGGTCTGCGATGACCTGCTCCGGGCGGTAGTCGAGCGGGTCGCCGACTTCGCCGGGCGAGAACACGATGTCCACTTCCTTGGGCAGCAATTCGAAGAATTTGAGCGAGAAATCGATGGCCTGCAGGAAATTGTAGTCAGGTTCGACGGCTTTTCCGAAGACGCCGCCCATCGCGTAGATGGTCTTGACTTTGCGACGGACCAGTTCCACGCCGCTCAGCGGTGAGTATTCATCCGGGCCGGACTCCAGCAGGCGGGCCAGCGAGGTGACAAAGCCGATGGAGGCAATCTTCACCGAATGGTCGGGCTGCTCGCTCAGCAGTTTACGGTACAGTTTGTAGCTTTCCATGTAGTGGCCCTGGTCGCCGATCGAGCGCCGGAACATCAGTTCCGAATCGATGGTGCGGGCATAGGCCAGGTTGTGGTATGGAATCCAAACGGGCGGGTTCTTCACGCCCTTGGTTTCAAGGCCAATGGGGATATCAGGGTAGCCATAGTAGAGGTTCATCGCATCGACGATGTCGGCGTTGGCCTTGCCCATCCGGTCCACGATCACCCCGAGCAGCCGGCAGCGCTGCATGTCCATGTAGCGGTAGAGCATCATCAGGGCGAAGAGGTCGTCGGTGGAACTGCCCATGTCGCAGTCGAGGATGATGCGGACGTCCTCCTGTTCGTAGTTGCTCTTGATGTTGATGCCCTTGGCCAGGTCGTACACGGTGTGCTGCTGGTTCTCGCGGGCGAAGGCCAGGGCGGCTGCCAGGCTGTCTTCCGGGAAGATGCGGGAGCTGTCGAAATAGTATTTGCCTTCTTCCGGATCGTACCAGCCGCCGACCATGTTGTCGTGCGCGCGGGCGTGCTTGATGACGGCCGGCAGGCTCTTCTTGTCGAAACTGTTCTGCGTGGCCAGATACGAAACGGCCAGGCCCTTGGTGGGCTGCCGCAGCGAATCGAGGCTGAGCGTGAAACCGTCGGGGAACATCTGGCCCATCGCCCAGATGACGCTCACGAGTTCCTTGTCAGAGACGCGCGGCTGTGCGGAACTGCCGACCCACGGCAGGACCAGCAACAGGAAGAGGAGGAAAGTCTTTCTCATATCGTTTCAGTTTATCTTCCAAAGATACGCAAAAATGCCTAAATTCGCGCCCCGATTCGGCAGATGGCGACCAAACGCAAATATAATCTGGCAGACAGAAGGCTCATCGGCCTTGTCTGCGGTATCGTGGCAGGAATCTCCTACGGTACCAATCCGCTATTTGCCAAACCCTTGATGGATAGCGGTGTGCCGGTGCTGGTGATGCTCTTTTTCCGTTATGGCATCTCCGCTTTTCTGCTGGCGGCCTGGATGCTCGTCAAGAAAGAGAAATTCCGCGTGCGGGGCCGGGAACTGGGGCTGCTGGCCCTCCTGGGCGTGCTGTTCGCCTGCAGCAGCATATTCCTCTTCGCCTCCTACACCTACATCCCTTCAGGCCTGGCCACCACCCTGGTCTATCTGTACCCGGTCTTCGTGGCCCTGCTCATGGTCTTCCTGCGATTCTACCCCAGCTGGCAGACCTGGCTTTCCATCGCAGCCACATTCGGGGGCATCCTGCTGCTCTCCAGCCCGTCTCCGGGCGCGGTCATCCGCGTGCCGGGCGTCATCCTGGCCATCCTCTCCGCCCTCAGCTATGCCTTTTACCTGGTGATCATCAACCGCAGCGAGCGCATCAAGCATGTCTCCGAGCATACGCTCACGCTCTATGCCCTGCTGGCCGGGATGCTGCTTTTCGCCATCCTCCGGGCCATCCAGGGCGGCCACTTCGCGGAAGGCATCGACACCCCCGCCGACTGGGCCAACCTGCTGGGCCTGGCCCTTGTCCCGACGATGATCTCCATGCTCACCCTGGCCATCTCCACCCGTTTCATCGGCCCCACCAAGACCTCCGTCCTGGGCGTCTTCGAGCCCCTGACCGCCATCCTGGTCGGCACCCTCCTCTTCGGCGAGCCCATGACCTGGAAAATGGCCGTCGGCATCGCCGTCTGCGTCGGCGCCGTCGTCTTCATGATCCTGAAGCCGGGTGTCAATACTTCAGCAGCGTGACGACACCGTCCATCGTGGAGACCAGAAGCTGGTTGTCGGGGAGGGGGAGGATGTTGTTGAGCATGGCGACGGAGATCTTGTGTTTCCACAGGGGGGCACCGTCGGCGGCGTTCAGGCAGAAGAGATTGCCCTTGTCGGTCGGGACGAAGAGCAGTTTACCGTCGGCGCTGCAGGCGCAGGGCGTCGGGGCAATCTCGTAGCCGAAACCGGGCTGGACTTCCCAGCGCTTTTCGACGCCGGAAGCCGCTGTCGCATAGGCCTGTACGCTGTCGAACATCGTCTTGACATAGATGGTCTCGCTGTCGGGCGACAGGGCGATGGATTCCCGGCCGCCGGTGGATACCCACAGTTGCTCGCCCGTGCGGGCGTCCAGCGCATAGGTCTTGCGCTCGGGCGTTACGAAAAAGATCTTGCCGTGGGCCTTCACGGGATAGACGGCGGCGGGCGAGAGCATCCGGGATCCTTTCACATGCCAGGTCCATTGCGGCTGACCGGTCTTGGGATCGAGCGAGTAGAGCGTGTTGGCCCAGTCGCCGAAAACAACCTGCTGGTCATCCACATACGGACGGCACTCCACGAATCCGGCGATGCCTTCGCGGGCCCAGAGCAGCCGGCCGTTGCGCACTTTCAGCGCGCGGAACACATGGTCGGAGGAGCCGACGTAGGCGATTCCTTTATGGATGGCGGGCGTAGCCAGGACCGATTTGTCGCAGCGGTAGCGCCAGAGCAGGCGGCCGTTGCGCAGGGAGAGGCAGTAGATGAAGCCGTCGGTCGAGCCGATGATGACGCGTTTCTTCCAGACGGCCGGCGTCGAGAAGACTTTCCCTTCGGTGGCGAAGCGCCAGCACTCCTGTCCCGTAGCGGCATCGAGGGCCTTGACCACACCGGCTTCGTTGGCATAGAGCACATAGCGGCCGGCCTTGACGGCAGCGCAGCCGATGTCGCCCTCGTCCTGGCTGCGCCAGACTTCCCGGACATTGGGGAACTCGCGGTTGACGTCGAATTTCAGGAAGGGGTAGTTGCCCGGCAGGCCATAGGGGTTGTCGCGTCCGGAAGCCCGGTCGGGTTCGAATTGCGGTGTCTCGTGCAGGGCCTGCGTGTACCAGGGCTTGCGGTCCTGCGGCGGAATGGCCTGGCCTTCGGTGTTGACCAGGATGCGCTCGTGCGCTGCCAGCTGGCCGTCCCGGATGTCGATGATGTTGTAGCCCACTTCCTTGCCGCGGTCGGGGGAGCGGCCCAGGATGCCCGGCACGCCTTCGTAGTTGAGAATCGTATTCCGGTGCCAGTGACCGCCGAGCAGCAGCTGGATATTGCACTGCTTGACCGTGTTCATCAGCTGGAAATAGTTGAGGACCGAAGTGTCCTGCGGATAGTGGTTCACCAGGATCACGGGCTGTTCGCGGGGCAGCGCGCGCGTGAGGGAATCGAGCCACGAAAGGGATTCGTGCGGAATCAGGGCCGGCGCCATGCGCATGTTCGGCCCGCAGTTGCAGCCCAGGAACTTGATGCCGCCCGCCTCGAATTCGAACTGTTCGTAGCCGAATACCTTGGCGAAGGTGTTGCAGCCGCTCTCCGACCATTTGGCGTCGTGATTGCCCGCCACCAGCCAGTAGGGATGGGTGAGCTGGTCGAGCATCGCCTTGGTCATTTCGAATTCGCGGTCGGCGCCGAAATCGGTGATGTCGCCGCCCAGGATCGTGAACTGGATATCCGGCTGGCTGTTGATGTCGGCGATGCAGCGCTTGAGGTTCTCAATGCGGCCGTTCGCCCCTTCGCTGATATGGATGTCACTCAGATAGGCGAAGCGCACCGGCGCGGTCTGTGCTGCCGCCGCTGCGGAAATGATTAAAAATAAGACGAAGACAATTCTTTTCATAGGCTATTCTGAGGCTGTCCCATATTGCTTCTGGAACCGTCGCGCTCCGCGCGACCCCTCCCAAGTGAACTTGGGCCCCTCCCTCTTACAGTGCCGAGGGTGGCATGGGTTCCAGAAGCAATATGGGACAGCCGACGCTTATTTGATTAACGATAACAAATACTGTCCGTACTGGTTCTTGCGCATCGGCTCGGCGAGGGCGCGGAGCTTTTCGGCGGTGATCCAGCCGTTCTGGAAAGCGATCTCCTCGAGGCAGGCGATCTTCAGGCCCTGGCGCTTCTCGATCACCTCCACGAAGGTCGAGGCCTCGGCGAGTGATTCATGGGTGCCCGTATCGAGCCAGGCGAAGCCGCGGCCGAAGGTCAGCACGCGGAGTTCGCGGTCCTGGAGGAAGGCGTTGTTGACCGAGGTGATCTCCAGTTCGCCACGGGCCGAAGGCTTGACCTCCTTGGCGACACGGACCACCTTGTTGGGATAGAAATACAGTCCCACCACGGCGTAGTTGCTCTTGGGCTGCGCCGGTTTTTCCTCGATGCTGTCGGGCCTGCCGTCGGCGTCGAACGACACCACGCCGTAGCGCTCCGGATCGCTCACCCAGCAGCCGAAGACCGTGGCTTCGGAACGCTGCTCGGCGTTCGCCACGGCCTGCTGGAGCAGGTCTTTGAATCCGGTACCGTGGAAGATATTGTCGCCCAGGACCATGCAGACCGAGTCGCTGCCGATGAATTCTTCTCCGATGATGAAAGCCTGTGCCAGGCCGTCGGGCGAAGGTTGTTCGGCATAGCTGAAACGGACGCCATAGTCGGAGCCGTCGCCCAGCAGCCGCCGGAATCCCGGCAGGTCGTAGGGCGTGGAGATGATGAGGATCTCGCGGATCCCGGCCATCATCAGGACCGAGATCGGATAATAGACCATCGGCTTGTCATAGATGGGGATCAACTGCTTCGAGATGCCCTTGGTGATGGGGTAGAGGCGGGTCCCACTGCCGCCTGCGAGTACGATGCCTTTCATAAATCTTGTTTTTCGCTTGTCAGACGGGTTTACAGATACTCATCGAGCAGGATCTGCTTGAGCTGCGCCATGCCGACCGTGGCCGGTTCCTGAATCTGGCGGAACGGGTTGTAATCGAGGCGGATGGGTTTCGGGTCGATGAGGAAGATCGGCGTGCCGGGCTGGACATAGCGGAACAGGCCGGCGGCCGGATAGACGTTGAGTGAAGTGCCGATGATCAGCAGGATGTCGCACAGCGACACTTCGCGGGCCGCCGGGGTCATCATCGGGACGGCTTCGCCGAACCAGACGATGTGCGGCCGGAGCTGGACGCCGCGGCTGTCGGTGTCGCCCAGGTTGATGTCGCGGTAGCCGATGTCTTTCACGCCGCGGTCTTCCTGGTCTTCCGGACGGACCTTGGTCAGTTCGCCGTGCAGGTGGATGACCTTCGTCGAGCCGGCCCGTTCGTGAAGGTTGTCCACGTTCTGGGTGACGACGGTCACGTCGAAGTATTTCTCCAGTTCGGCGATGATCTCGTGGGCGCGGTTTGGCAGGGCCTTCTCGAGCTGGCGCCGGCGCTCGTTGTAGAACTGGAGCACAAGGCCCTTGTTGCGGTACCATCCTTCGATGTCGGCCACGTCGGCCACGTTGTAGTTTTCCCACAGGCCGTCGCTGTCGCGGAAGGTCTTGATCCCGCTCTCGGCGCTTACCCCGGCGCCGGATAATACGACTAATTTTTTCATATCACACAAAATAATAATGGCGGAGCCAGTATTCGAACAGCGGGTCGATGATCCGCGCGTTTTCTTCGGCATCGAAGGTGATGACCTCCTTTTTCTGCAGGGCGTCCTTGACGCGGAAGACGTTGGCCGACGAGTTGAGCCGGTAACGCTCCATCATCTCGGCGCTGCTGAGTTTTTGTACGCCGTCCACGATGGCGCGCAGCAGGTTGACCTGGTTGCCGGTCAGGTCGAGCAGGGTCTGCTTGAAACGGGGGACGTGGATGGAAAGCAGGGTGTCGCGGGCCTGGTTGACGATCTTCCGGTTCACATAGCCGGCC
>ODAI011726254.1_pt1 | contig 12263 bp, 11 predicted proteins | sample 1539321 | NCBI WGS metagenome assembly ODAI01 (sample SAMN02144231, study PRJEB22623) | gut metagenome | biome: sheep rumen | host: Ovis aries | place: New Zealand
CATTAATGCCGGTGGCCATGGCGGGGAGGAAATACCCGTTCCCATTCCGAACACGGAAGTCAAGCTCCCCTGCGCCGATGATACTGGGTCCGTCCCGGGAAAGTAGGTGGCTGCCGGCTTTTTTTTGTCCTTCGGGCAATTTTATATTTTTAAAGGACTATCCGGCTTGAGTGATTATGCTCAAGAAAATCAAAAAATCATATTTTCAAAATATCGAATTTGCGTTATCTTATAACAAGTAAAATGAATACAAAAAATCAGGCTCTGACAGATAAATTTCTCCGCTCTTTTACCGGTTATTTTACCGTGCACGATATGGGTAAATTTTTTTCGGAAATCGGTGTCAAGGCAACAAAAAGAGACTGTATGCAGTATCTGGAGGATTGTCCTTGGGTATTCTGTCTGGAAAATGGAAAGTATATAACAAAGGCCGGTGCTTTTACCGGAGAAATCTTTTCAATCAGACTGACCCCGGAAGAGTATGAAAAAAAGATTTTTATCCCCGGATCAAGGTGCATTCCATTTGTTGACAGTGAGATAATCTCCGGAACTCTTTCATTTTATTTTTACGGTAAACTTCTCCCAAGGAAAATAGAGACTTTTACTGCTGATAAGGCAATTGATTTTTTTCTTCTCTACGGAGAGGAATATGCACCTCAGTATATAGCATCCGACCCTGCGAATTCAGACATCGATATGGTTGAAAGGGATTTTGAACTGCCGGGTTCTGTTCATCTTACAGGAATAGATATTTCTCTTCTTATTGATAAGTATGGTTTCAAACTTGGCGACCGTCTTGTTTGTGCTGTACAGGATTGGGATAAAGGCCGTATATATGTAAAAATCATCCATGATGGTGAAAATCATTTTAACAGGGGCTTTCAAGGTTCTGCCCGTCTTGAGTGGTATGACACGCTGGAAAGGCTTCTTTTGGAAAGCTTCGACCGCATGGGTCCCTGCGGCTCAATGGAAGAACAGCTTTCAAATGTGTTTTTTGAAAATATAGAGTCACTTTGCATCCCAACCTGCGGCTCTATCGAGGAATACCTGAATCAATATGCAAAAAATGTGGGGCTGGAGCATTTCGGTGTTGAAACCAGGCTGTGGTTCAAGGGAAAGGAGGTTCCTGCCGTAGGACCGTGGAACTGCGGGGATTTGGATGCGATTGACGCGGAGGTAAAATCAAATCCTTCTTTTGTTTCATTTACCCTGACTCCGGAACTGATTGATCAGTATCTTTTGGATATGCATTACCGGCGTGAGAATGATTACAAAGAGCTGCTTGAAAAAATCTATCCTGAAGATTACCTATTCCAAAGCGACCAAAAGTTTTATATACTGGAGATGCTTAAGGAACGCGACCGGTTGATTTCAAAGGAATACAATTGGTTTGCGGATCAGGGGGTGGGTGAAGTCAGGCGTCTGTCTCTTGAGCTCTTCACACGTGTGAATGCTTTGGTTTATAAAATTGACTGTTCGACATCTGCCATACAAGAATTGCCGCAGCAGGAACTCGTGATACTTACGCAGTTGTATGGACATTTGTATCGTATATTGCATTCAATTCAGGAATCTGAGTCTCTGGAAAAGGATGCAAGTGCTTTGTTGCTTTCGATAGATGGAATGAAGTGGAATTTCGAGGATATACGTGAGCCGTTGGAAGCCGCAGTGGAAAAGCAACGATGCAACCGCTTCAAGGTGATAAAAGCTCCTTGAATACAAGCGGATTTTGATGTAAAATGAAACTGGAGAAAATTATGGGTGATGAAGTAAAGTTGCCTGACCTTTTGAGGGCCGGAGCAGTTATTAATGATGTAAAGGGGAACACTCTGGATGAGGTTTTTGCGGATATTGAAACCCGTTTGGAATTGCCCGCAGGATATGATAAAAAACTTGTAGTGTCAGAACTTCTTGCCAGGGAAAAAATCCTGAGTACGGCTGTGGGAAACGGAATTGCGATTCCACATACAAGAAAATCCATTCTGAATTCAGAGGCTGATCAGAGATTGATTGTATGCTATCTTGCGAATTCTCTTGATATGGATGCCCCCGACGGACTTAAGGTTTCCGTTTTCTTTATCCTCTTGACAAAATCAACACAAGTACATTCCTGTGCTCTTTCTGATTTGGCGCGTCTTGTGGGTAACGGTACATTCCGTCATTTTTTGGACACTCGTCCTGATTTGGATTCCCTGCTTTCGAAAATGAGGGAATATGATTTATAGGGAAGCTCGAAAAACTTATGGGAGTCTCTAAAAACTTCAGTTTTTAGAGGCAACTCTGAAAATGCGACGTTTAAAAGCCCGTGATTTCGGGGTTTTAAACTCGACGGCAACATCAAATTATAGTTTTTAGAGGTTGCCTTATTTTTTTAGAGATTCTCTGCAGGCATTTGAAATTTTGAGGACATCCGTGAAATAAGAGTTTGGGATGCCGCTCACATGAATATTTTAAGGAGTAAAGTATGAATTCTAAGGCTCTTGAAGCTACCGCGGTATCGATCCGCAGCCTTTCAATGGACGCAATCCAGAAGGCAAAATCAGGCCACCCTGGTCTTCCACTTGGCGCCGCAGAACTTGCTGCTGTTCTGTATGGTGAGATTATGAAGCACAATCCTGCTGACTCAAGCTGGGTTGACCGCGACCGGTTCGTTCTTTCTGCAGGACACGGTTCAATGCTGCTTTATTCCATCCTGCACATTGCCGGCTACAAGGTTTCCATGGAAGATATTCAGTCTTTCCGTCAGGTTGGTTCAAAATGCCCGGGACACCCGGAGCGCGGAATGACAGACGGTGTTGAGAATACTTCCGGTCCCCTCGGACAGGGAGTCGCACTTGCAGTCGGTATGGCTATTGCAGAGTCAATGCTTGCCGCACGTTTCAACACATCACGCCACACAATCGTGGATCACTACACATATTCTCTGGTCGGAGAGGGATGTCTTGAAGAGGGTGTTTCTTCAGAAGCCTGTTCACTGGCGGGAACCTTGAAGCTTGAGAAGCTGATTGTTTTTTATGACGAGAACAAGATTTCAATAGACGGAAATACAGACATTGCTTTTGCTGACGATGTGCAGAAAAGATTCGAGTCTTACGGATGGTCTGTTCTCCGCGGCTCTATGTACAACATGGGCGAGATTGCGGATTTGGTGAAAGTTGCAAAGTCTCAGCACAAACCCACACTCATTATCCTCAAGTCCATCATTGGAAAGGGTGCTCCGAAGCAGGGTACGGCAGATGTTCATGGTGCTCCGCTGGGTGATGACGGTGTAATCGAGGCAAAGCGCACGCTCGGTCTCCCCGAAGACAAGAAATTCTACGTGGTTCCCGAAGCCTACGATTATTTCAAGGGCAAGGCAAAAGATTTCGCTCAGGCAGAGGCAGATTGGAAGGCCGAGTTTGATGCATGGTCTTCAGAAAATCCCGAACTCAGAAAACTTTGGGATGCATATTGGGGCGGAAAGCAGACTGGAGATGCAGCGGCTCCTTCATATAATGTCGGAGACTCACTTGCAACCCGCGATGCTTCAGGAAAGAGTCTCAACTGCATGGCAGACCGCTATCAGTGGTTGGTCGGTGGTTCAGCAGACCTGCAGGGCCCGAACAAGACAAAGGTAAAGAATGATGACGGCACATACGGCCCGGAAAACCGCAAGGGACGCACAATCGAGTACGGAATCCGCGAGTTTGCAATGAGCCAGGTTCAGAGCGGAATCAATCTTCACGGAGGACTCCGCGCATTCGGTGCCACATTCCTTGTTTTCAGCGACTACCTGCGTCCTTCACTCAGAGTTGCAGCACTCAGCAAGCTCCCCAACATCTACGTTTTCACACACGATTCAATTTACGTTGGAGAAGACGGACCCACACATCAGCCCATTGAAACTCTTGCCGCACTCCGCTGCATTCCCAATGTTCAGGTTCTCCGTCCGGGTGATGCCGAAGAGACACAGCTTGCATGGGAAATGGCCCTTGAAAGCACCGATCACCCTGTCTGCATGGCATTCACACGCCAGGGACTCCCTGTATACGAAAAGGCAGACAAGGATTGGAAGAACACAGCCCGCAAGGGTGCATACGTTGTGCAGGAAGGAAGTGCTTCCCCCGACATCACTGTGGTTGCGACAGGTTCTGAAGTGAGCATGGCTCTTGCCGCCGCAAAGGAAGTTCCGGGAAAGACAATCCGCGTTGTGTCGGTTCTTGACAAGACACTCTTTGAAAAGCAGGATGACTCGTTCCGTGCAAAAATCATGGGAAATCCCAAGCGCGTTGTTGTTGCGGAAGCAGGATGCCGCCAGGGATGGGAAGGTTATGCCAAAAAGGAAGACCTCTTCACTCTTGACGACTTCGGTGAGTCAGGACCAGCCGCAAAGGTTGCCGAAGACCTTCATTTCACGGCTGCTGATTTCGCAAAGGTGCTTGCCCGCTGATCAGTCTTCATAAAAAAAAAGAGGACCCGTTTGCGTTGTATGCCATTCGGGTCCTTTTTTTGCGCAAAGATTTTTCATTTGAATCCAATCCGTCTGCTGCTTTTCGAAACAGGTGGATTTTTTTTTAGAAAGAAATGATTTCCTCGAATACCGAGATTGTGAATTGATCGGTCATGCCGCTTATGTATTCAATCACGCATTTTTCGTAGCTCTCCTCTGAATTGATGTCGAACACTTCCCTTGTCTGGTAAAGTCTCGCCTTTTTTTCTTCAATGTCATAGTTTGTGTATTTGACGAGCCAGTCGATGAAAGTGCGGGAAAGATTCGGTGCGTATTTCAGGCATTGGTTCATCGTATGGTTTTTCGCATAAACCTGGGTCCTCATCAGTGTGCGGTAAATGCATCCGAGGACAGTCTCTGCGTATGATTGGAATTCCAAAAGCCGCCAGTTGTTGTAAATGTTTGCATAGCAGAATTTTTTCAGGGCGATGATGAAACTGAAATATTCCCCGCTGAAGCAAAGTCCTTTCTCAGGGGAACTCTGAGTGCACAAATCAACAACCAGATCGTTTATCAGGGTTGTCGTGTTCACTGCATTTCCGCTTCTGAAAACTCCCGCGCTTGTGGTGTGTGTGGATTTTGCCTTTCCGTCGAATCCAAGGGTGCCGGCCACAATCTCTTTCAGCTGCTTTGCCGTTGTCGCATCAAGAATGTCGTAGCGGGCGGCATCCTCCAAATCTCGTCCCAAAAAAGCAATCTTGTCGCTCATTTTCACGACGCACCCTTCCCATGTGTACGGGGAGATTATGCCGGGTCTCTTGATGTTGTAAAGATCCATCCCTTCTTCCCTCGGCCTGAGTCCCTGCTGGTCTATCTCTCCGCAATGGCAGATTATTCCGTCTCTCACAGCGTAAGTCAGGTCAAGGTTTTTCTCAAATCCCTCCGGGTCCTGCAGAGTGTCAATGTAGTCTGCAAAAAAAAGGGAGTTTCGTTCGTGCCAGAATTTCTTCGGTGCGTTTTTTCCTTCTTTTTGAATCATCAGCGAATTGAGGATTGTTTCCCCCGTATGTCCGAAAGGTGCATGTCCGATGTCGTGTCCCAGGGCAATGGCTTCGGTAAGATCCTGATTGAGTCCCAGAAAGCGTGAGATTGTGCGGCTCACACTTGCCACGTGTCCCACATGCTCCATCCTTGTGCATACGTGGTCGTTTTGCGGTGCGAAGAAAACCTGTGTTTTATGTTTCAGACGCCGGTAGGACTCGCAGTGCAGAATCCTTGTGTAATCTCGTTCGAATTCCGTGCGGATTCCGTTGCCTCTCTGGTAGAGGCTGTTTTCACGTTTTATACTCTGGTTCCATTTAGGACTGTTTTCGTCTGTGCGTACTTGTGCAAATGAATCTTTCATGCTTAAATTATACATCGTTTTTTTGCGGTTGTCACCGACTGACCGGGGAGGATTTATGGAAAGCAAAGATGAAATAAGAAAGAGGATTGCCGGGAATTTGAGTCTTGAGCCAAAGGAAAAACTCGCCCTTGAATCGGTGTCTGTGTGCCGTGAGTTGAAATCCCTGCCCGAGTACAGAGAGGCCCGCCTTGTGCTTTCGTATATGCCTATGCCGGGGGAGACCGATGTTCTTCCGTTCAACAGGGAGGTTCTGTCTTCAGGAAGGATTCTCTGTCTTCCGCGCGTGGTGAAGGGCACTTCCGAAATGGATTTTTATTTTATAGAAAGAGGAAAAAGTCTTGAGTCTCAGCTTTCGAGTGGAGCCTGGGGGATTATGGAGCCTCGTACCGATTGTGTGCGTCTTGAAAGAATTCCCGAATCACCGGTTTTTGTTGTTGTTCCCGGAGTCGCATTCACCAGTGACGGAAAACGTCTGGGGCACGGCAAAGGGTATTACGACATCTATCTTCCGCGCCTGAAGGAAATGTGCAGAGCTTCCGATGCGAATCTCTTTCTGGCGGGAGTGTGCTTCACGGAGCAATGTCTTGAAAATCTCCCCGCAGTCCACACCGACATAAAAATGGACACCGTAATCACTCCCTGTTGATTTGTTCCGGCAAAATCGGCTATACTCCAGTGTATGAACAGTTTTTCACATGTAATTTTGAAGCCGAGGGAAGAGCTTGAAATACAGCAGGGGTTCCCGTGGGTTTATGACAACGAGATTCAGTCCGTGAAATGGTATGCGGATGACGGAAGCGGAGTAAAGACCACCTCTTTGGAAGAGTGTGCCGTTCCCGACGGGGCAGTGGTCGAAGTTTACACCGGAAAAGGCGGTTTTTTGGGAAGCGGAGTGATTAACAGAAAGTCCCGCATTGTGGTGAGATTCATTGGGAGCGAACATGCCGACAAGATTATGGAAAATCCCGCCGATTATTGGGAAAAAGCCGTGGCCCGCGCAGTAAACATCCGTGCGGTTAATTTTTCTGATATTGACAGCTGCCGTCTTGTGTTCGGTGAGTCCGATTTTATTCCGGGGCTGATTGTGGAGCGTTATGTGGCAGGAGGATCTGTTTATCTTGTGGTGCAGTTCCTCGCTCTTGCCTGCGAAGTATTCCGCAACGAAATTGTCTCCGCATTGAAGACTGTGGTGAAACCGTATGCCATTTACGAAAGAAGCGATGCCTCAATCCGCGAAAAAGAAGGTCTTCCGCAAAAGGCGGGATGGATTTACAAAAGCGGAGATGAAGTGATTCAGATTAATGAAAACGGCTGCATCCTCGAAGTTGACATCGCTCACGGACAGAAGACAGGCTATTTCCTTGATCAGAAATTCAACCGTTTCCAGATTCAGAAATTCTGCCGCGGAAAACGGGTGCTCGACACATTCTCTCATACAGGTGCGTTCGGACTCAATGCCGTGAAGGGGGGAGCCCGTGAAGTTATCAGCGTGGATATTTCCCAGGAAGCCGTGGATATGGTGAACAAAAATATTGCGCTCAACAATGCCGGTTCAGTGATGAAAGCTGAGTGTGCGGATGTGTTCGATTTATTGAAGAAATACGAAGCTGGCGGCGAAAAGTTCGATGTGATTATTCTGGACCCTCCCGCCTTTACCAAAAGTGCGAAACTCATCCAGAAGGCCTATGGTGGATACAAGGAAATCAATCTCCGTGCCATGAGACTCTTGAACGCCGGCGGCATCCTTGTCACCTGTTCCTGCTCCGCCTATTTTGACGAAAACACTTTCTATTCAATGGTGACCCACGCTGCATTGGACAGCCACAGACGTGTCCAGGTGCTTGAGAAACGCGGTGCAGGCCCGGATCATCCGCTGCTTTTGGGGTATCCGAAGAGCGAGTATCTCAAGTGTGCAATCTGCCGTGTGATGTGAAATTTTATGGAAGAAACTTATAATACCGTTGTGCTGCTCGGACCTACTGCGGTGGGAAAGACTGCACTCGGAGTACGCATAGCGCGTAAGTTCGGATGGGACATAATCTCCGCAGACAGCAGACAGGTTTACCGCGGCCTCGACATCGGGAGCGGAAAGGATCTGGCTGACTACACAATCCGCGAGAAATCCCCTGACGGCAGCGAAATCGAAGTGAGGATTCCTTATCATCTCATAGATGTGGCGACTCTTGACGGCGAGTATAATGTGTTTCATTTTCAGGATGCCTTTTACCGCCTTTTCAGACAGATGCAGTCCGATGGAAAAACTCCGTTTGTGGTTGGAGGCACAGGAATGTACGTGGATTCAATCGTCCGCGGATATGATTTTGTTCCTGTGCCCGAAAACGAAGAACTGCGTGCGGAACTTGAGAAAAAATCCCTTGAGGAGCTGGATGAAATGCTTCTTTCGCTTAAACCTGACCTTCACAACAAAAGCGACCTTGTGCTTAGGGAAAGAGTGGTGCGGGCAATTGAAATCGCTCTTTTTATGAAAAGTCCGGAGTGCGTGAAGGCGCGTGAAAAAATGGAGAGCCGGCCTGAAATAAAACCGCTGGTAATCGGCACGACGCTGGAACGAAGCGAAATGCACAAAAACATAAAAATACGTCTTGACCAGAGGATGCAGGAAGGCATGATTGAAGAGGTGCGTGGACTTCACGAAAGCGGATACAGCTGGGAGCGTCTTGAAAAACTCGGCCTTGAGTACCGGTTCATAAGCCTGTATCTTGAGGGACGCATGAATCTTGAGGAATGCAGCGAGAGACTGTATCACGCCATCTGCCAGTTTGCGAAAAGACAGGAAACCTGGTTCCGCGGCATGGAGAAGAAAGGCGTTGAAATACACTGGCTCCCCCGTGAAAACGACAGGGAAGCCAAATTCGAGTCTGCTTTGTCTGTTTTGGAGAACGCAGGATTCAGTCCTGTGCGTTAGGCGTTGGCAGCAAGACGTGATTCAGGTTCATCAATCTTTTCGATGTAGCCTGTGCGGATGCAGCTGTCAAACAGAGTCTTTGACATATAGTCGGTGGTTACATCTGTGTAGCCGTCTTTATCGCGCACAATGCGGACAACATATCCGTCATCCATTTCGCGGACTATCGTCATATAATCTGTGTTTTTTCCTATTGATTTTAATGTGTAACTTCCCATAAGTAGCTCCTTTTTCGTTTTTAACCCCTCTAAGGTTAGCTCGTATAGTTTGTCGTTTGAATGCATGTTCATTTCCCGGATGCTCATGCATTTATTATATTTTCGGTCTAATGAACGCCGAGTTTAGGATTTTTTAGGAGAACCTGACCTGTATGATTTATTGTGATATGCATCTTCATATGGTGCAATGTTTTAACTCAATTCCCGGATTCGCTTCGGACTCTCTTCCTGAGGATTACAGATGCTGCTCCTGCGCCCATTCCGAGGATGAGTTTGCCGAAATGGAAAAAATCTCCCTTGGTGAAGGGCGGAGCCTTGTGAGAGCTTTCGGTGTGCATCCCCAGAATCCCCGGAAGGACCTTGCAGTTTTCCTTGAGACGCTCCTTCGTGAAAAGAGAATTTCCGCGGTCGGAGAAATCGGACTGGATCTTTTTTCGCAGGAATACAGGGATTTGAGCTCTGAACAGGAGGAAGTGTGGAAAATCTGCCTTGAACTTTCCGTTTCATACAATATGCCGGTCGTAATCCATAACAGAAAGGCACTCGATATGATGTTCCGCGACAGGCTTCTTTTGAAAAGACTTCCCGCAGTGGTTTTCCATTCGTTTGCATTCGGTCCCGTGGAGGCCAGGTCTTTGCTTGAAAAGGGAATCAATGCATGGTTTTCTTTCGGAAAGCAGCTTTTGAATGGCAACAAAAAGAGCATTGCCTGTGTGAAGACTCTTCCGTTGGACCGTCTTTTTCTTGAAACCGACTCTCCCTTTCAGACTCTGCGCGGTGAGGATTTTACCCATCCGTGCGACATAAAGGCTGTGTATGCCCGTGCGGCTGAAATCAGGGGTGTGAATGTGGAAGAATTGGAAGAGCCTTTGCTGAAATCGTTTGAATCAGTCTTCGGAAGATGAAACCCAGCTTTTCATTGCGGAAACGGCGGTTTTGTAGCAGTCCTCAAATGCCGCGGCCAGGGATGGTATGTCTCCGCTCTTTTTACCCCTGAGCACGTCCTCAAGATTCTGACCTGCCTCTGCAAGCTGTTCTGCACCAATCTGCCTTGCGCTTCCCTTGTAGTAGTGCACGTAGCCGGCTCCTTCGGTGTTTTTTCCCTCTGCGGCAAATTTCCTCACTTTCTCCGCATCAAACGGTGTGTCATTCATATAAGAGACAAGCAGTTCCTTCAGCAGCGTCTTTTCTCCACCCAGCATTTCAAGTGCAAAATCCGTGTTTAATACAGCCTTCATCAAATCCTCCGGCTAAAAATATCCAAAAAAAATCTGTAATTGCCTGGAATAATATAGTATAAATTTGAATTTTATGCTATAATCGAAATGATTTTTAAAACATTGTCTTGGGGTAAAAATGAGAAAATTACGGATTCTGATATACATCAATCTTGCTTTTGCGGCACTTTTTTCTGTTCTGCAGGTTTCCTTCCATGCAGATGTGTCTGTGCTTGCTTTTCCTTTGGCGGCGGTCTTCACAGCTTTTCTTTCCTATGTGACGATTTTCCTTTTCCTGAAAAAAAATGATGTTTCCCGCCTTGTGCCGGTGCGCCGCTTTTTTGAGTATGAGCCTTTTGTGCTGATTACGGCTTTTGTGCTGCGTCGTGCGGGTAAGTTCGATTCTCCCTATGCCCTTGATTTGGTTTCTGCGGTCTTATGGACTGTTGTTGTGGTTCTTTCTTTTGTGATTCTCTACATCATCGGCGACAAAAGACTTGAGAAAATCAGTCCTGAATGGGCAAAGGCCCGTTCTGCATCAGCAAAAATCGAAGTGCACGGAATCAAAAGGGTGGGTCTTGAAATCCTTGAGTGGGTTGATGCTCTGGTTCAGGCCGTTTTTACGATTGTGCTTCTGAACATTTTCGTGTTCCAGCTTTACGAAATTCCTTCCGAGTCTATGGTTTCGACATTCCTTATCGGCGACAGGGTGGCTGTTTTCAAGACGACTGCTGGACCGAAGTTTCCCTTGAGCAATGTGGGACTGCCGTATCTTCAGGACTACGAGCGCGGTGATGTGGTTGTATTCCGCAATCCTCATTATTCGTCTGACCGCAAAAACGAAGTGAAGACATTTCTTTCTCAGTTTGTCTATATGCTGACACTCACTTTCGTCAAGACCAACACCGATGAAAACGGACTGCTCAAGGCGGATCCTCTTGTGAAGCGCGTTGCAGGAGTTCCCGGAGAACAGCTTATGCTTGTTGACGGAAATCTTTATTCGCGCACAAGGACTTCTGATTTTGAGATAGTCTCTTCCGATAATGACTGGGCCGTATGGAATCTGAACGACCTTGATTCTGCCACAAAAAGAAAGGTGCAGGATTTTCCCCTCACCGATGCAATGTATGAAGACACTTTGCTTATCGAGCAGCAGAGACGCGATTTGGACCTCGTTTCCGCCAAACTGGAATGTGAGTCCCTTTCTCGGGACTTCAGTGCCCTGGTCATTTCCAATCTGGACTATTCGGGCACTCTTACTCCAATCGCAGGGGATGACTTATCTGTATCCAACATGCTTTCACGCTCAAGTGAATACACGATAGATCTTCTTACCAGAAAGGGGGGAGCGGAGTGGATGGATTCTTTCTTGAACGACTGGCACCGGGGGATGGAAAATCTTTCGGCATACACTGAAAACGGTTCGGCTTCAGGCACTCATCTTGTGGGCGGAAATCTTTACGACGACTCGCTCTTCAGGCTCAACTTAATGTTCAAACTTGCCTACGGCCGTCTGCTTGTAAGAAACGCGGCTTTGCTGGCCGACGGTGTGCAGCCTTCGTCATGGGCTTCCGATGAACAGAGAAACGAGTGCGAATCAACTTTGCACAGACTCTACAAATACATCCTTTACATGGATCAACGCAATATGGGGATTTTCCCCGCAAACGACAGTAACGGCAATCCCAGCTATATTCCCGAAAACTGCTATTTCATGATGGGAGACAACCGCTACAATTCCCTTGACATGAGGCACAGTTACGAAAAGAAATTGGTCCCCGTTTATTCAGGTGATGCATATTCTGTACGGTACGGAACTTATCTTGCACCGCAGTACGTGAACCGTTCCCGTATACTTGGAAAGGCAAGCCTCAGAATCTGGCCGTTGAGCAGGTTCGGTAAGCCGGGAAGGAAAAACAACATCGCAAAATGATTTGAAACTTTTCGACATTGCGCTTTCCATAGATTTAATCACCAACACTCGACGCAGAGCGTCGAGGTATGGTGTTCTCATAAGGTATTGCAGTCGGGTTCAATACCCTTTATTTCGACGCAGAGCGTCGGGGTA
>ODAI012709537.1_pt1 | contig 12262 bp, 9 predicted proteins | sample 1539321 | NCBI WGS metagenome assembly ODAI01 (sample SAMN02144231, study PRJEB22623) | gut metagenome | biome: sheep rumen | host: Ovis aries | place: New Zealand
ATAATACTAATTCTTCCTCGATGTATAGACGATCTCCAAGCCTCAAATCCCTTATATCCAAGCATTTGCGGCTTGTTTCTTGTCTATACATCGGTCAGAAATTAGTATAAGGAAAAACAAAGGATAAACAGGCTTTACAGCCGTTATTTGTTTGGGATATACACCAAGGAAAGGAAATGTTATGAAAAAGATCTATTTTATCACAGGAAGTCAGGATCTCTACGGAGAGGCTACTCTTGCGCAGGCCGAAAAGGACAGTGCGGAAATGGCTGCTTATCTGGGCGAAAAGCTGAGCGACACCGTGGATATAGTCCACACACCCATAGTTCAGACCGCAGATGAAGCAGAGGATCTTTGCATAAAGGCAACAGCCGACAAGGAATGTACAGGCGTTATTCTCTGGATGCACACCTTCTCCCCTGCCAAAATGTGGATAAGAGCTTTACAGGCACTCAGAAAGCCCATGCTCCATCTTCACACACAGTATAACGAAAAGCTGCCCTACGACAGCATAGATATGGATTTCATGAATCTCAACCAATCCGCCCACGGCGACAGGGAGTTCGGCTTTATATGCACACGCCTGGGCATAAAGCGTGAGGTCGTTGCGGGCTATTACAAAAATGAAAAGGTGATAGAGAAAATACGCCGTTTTGCAAAGGCGGCAGAAGCTGTTGCCTTCGGCAAGGGAATGAGGGTCGCCATGTTCGGCAACAATATGCGTGATGTGGCAGTTACGGACGGCGACAGGGTGGAAAGTGAGATAAGGTACGGCTGGAACGTGAATTACTACGGCATAGGCGACCTTGTAAAGATCGCTGACTCCGTGACCGACGCCGAAACAGACGAAAAGATGAAGGAATACACCGACAAGTACGACATGGACACCGATAACATTGCCGCTGTAAGGGAACAGGCAAGGTATGAGGCAGCCCTTGACAAATTCATCGCAAAGAACCGCATCTCTGCCTTTACGGATACTTTCCAGGATCTGCACGGTCTTTCGCAGCTCCCCGGCATAGCCGCACAGAACATCATGGCAAAGGGTATAGGCTTCGGCCCCGAGGGTGACTACAAGACCGCCGCTCTCAGTGCTGTACTGCAGAAAATGGCAGAAGGCAGAGAGGGTGCTACGGGCTTCATGGAGGACTACACCTACGACCTTACCGACGGCGAGGAGCTGGAGCTGGCATCCCATATGCTGGAGGTGTCTCCCGTGTTTGCGGGAACAAAGCCCCGGATACAGGTGCATCCCCTCAGCATCGGCGGAAAGTCCGATCCCGCCCGTCTCGTGTTTGACGGCATAGAGGGCGAGGGAATCGCAGTTTCCATGGTGGATATGGGCGACCGCTTCAGGCTCATATGTGCAGGCATAACACTTGTAAAGCAGCCTCTCCCCATGCCGAAGCTCCCTGTGGCAAGGCTCATGTGGAAGATAAAGCCCGATCTCCAGACAGGCTCCGCAGCATGGATATATGCGGGCGGCGCACACCATGCTGTTGTTTCCACCGCACTTACGGCGGATGATATAAGGCTCTTTGCAAAGCTCACAGACACGGAGCTTGTCATAATAGACGAAAAGACAGACCTTGCCGCTTTCGAGGCACAGCTTGATCTTCTTGATCTGAAATACGGTCCAAAAAGGTGAGAAACATGACAGTAAGGGATAAAATTGAGAACGGACAGGTCTATCTCGGCATAGAACTTGGCTCCACACGCATAAAGGCTGTTCTTACAGATGACACCGCCGCCCCTGTCGCAGGGGGCTCCCACTCCTGGGAAAACCGCTACGAAAACGGTGTCTGGACCTATTCCGAAAAGGATATACACGATGGTATAGCGGCGGCATACAGAGATCTTAAAAGGGATGTGTCGGAGAAGTACGGCGTAAAGCTGAAAAAGCTGTCTGCAATGGGCATTTCCGCAATGATGCACGGTTATCTTTCATTCGATGAGGATGACAGGCTCCTTGTACCTTTCAGAACATGGAGGAATACCTCCACCGCAGAGGCAGCGGAGAAGCTGACTGCTCTTTTCGATTTCAACATCCCTCAGAGGTGGAGCATTGCTCACCTCTATCAGGCGATACTGAACAAAGAGCCCCATATCCCCGAGATCTCTCATCTGAATACTCTCGCAGGATATATACACTTCCTGCTCACAGGAAAAAGGGTGCTGGGAGTAGGCGATGCGTCGGGTATGTTCCCCATAGCTCACGGGGATTACGACAGCTCAATGATGGAGAAATTCGACCTTGCCGCAAAAGAGCATGGGTTTACGCAGCCGCTGTCAACACTTCTCCCCGCCGTGCTCAAGGCAGGTGACGAGGGCGGCATACTTACGGAAAGCGGCGCAAAACTCCTTGACCCGGAGGGAGACCTTCTCCCGGGAGTTCCTCTTTGTCCCCCGGAGGGGGATGCGGGAACGGGAATGACCGCCACAAACGCCGTTCTCCCCCGCACGGGAAATGTTTCCGCAGGTACCTCCGTATTCTCCATGCTGGTACTGGAAAAGCCTCTTTCTTCCGTTTATACCGAGATCGACATGGTGACTACTCCCGACGGCGCACCTGTCGCAATGGTACACTGCAACAACTGCTGCAGCGAGCTGGACACATGGATAAACCTTTTTGATGAATTTGTGGGTCTTACGGGCGGAAAGCAAAGCAAGTCCGACCTGTATGATATCCTTTATAAAAATGCGTTAAAGGGCGAAGCGGACTGCGGAGGAGTTATTTCCTACAATTTCCTTTCCGGAGAACCTGTCGCAGGTGTTGACAGCGGCAGACCCATGTACTTCCGCACCCCTGACAGCAGAATGAGTCTTGCTAATTTCTTCCGTTCACAGCTCTATTCTTCCTTCGGCGCCTTGAGAAACGGGATGGATATCCTCTTTAAAAAGGAAAATGCCTCTGCTGATAATTTTACGGGTCACGGCGGCATATTCAAGACAGAGGGGGTCGCACAGCAGTTCCTTGCGGATGCCCTTGACACTCCTGTTTCCGTGATGAAGACCGCCGGAGAGGGCGGTGCATGGGGAATGGCTCTGCTGGCGGCGTTTATGGTGCTAAAAAACGGAAAGAGCCTTCCCGAATGGCTGGACACAGTATTCTCATCCATGGAAAAAACCACCCTTTCACCAGATCCCGACGGAGTAAAGGGCTTTGCGGGATACATGGAGCTCTACAACAAGGGACTTGAAGCAGAAAGAAAGCTGAATGACGTAGATTACAACGGCTGATATAAAGTATTTTTATCATATCCGGCTCTGTGCAAAGCAGGGTCGGATGTTTTTTCATTGTGACAGACACACAATTGTAAATTTTGCACAACATTTTATTAGCAATATAGTATATATAATATATTGAAAATGCTGTGTAAATAGTGTATAATACCTAAAACACCACATATATTTCCGGGAGGTGACAGGATGAAGAATTCCGATCTGACCGCATTGCTCCTTATGCTGACGCTTATGTGCGGATGCTCTTCTCAAAAGGCAGCAGATGATACTCCCCTGCCCGCTCAGACATCCACGGAAAGCCTTTCGGAAAGTTCTGCTTCCGAGACATCAGGTCTTCCTCAGGAGTCGGTATCGTCAATGCCCAACATAAACTATGACAGTGTAACAGAAACTGCATATGATGAAAACGGAGAATTGTGGTATTACGATGAAGATGGTGCATGGACATACGACGAAAATGGGATGTGGTATGTGGATAATGACGGAAATATGTGGCTCACCGATAATGACGGCAATGTGGAGTATTATGGAAACTATTATTCCGATAATGAGTCTGACGATCTCACAGACGGAGATATAAATTATTCCGCCACACAGGAAACAGTGTATGAGAATGACAGTGTATATTCTCCGGAAAGCCAAAATTACCGCATCATGAATACAAAATGGGCGGAAGTAAACTGGACAACATTTGAATGTCCGTATTTTACTTTGCAGGTTCCTGAAAACTGGAAAGTCACATGGGATGGTAATTCCGAAAACCTTATGTGGACAGCACAGTCCGTGGATGAATATGTCGGCATTCAGAATATTGCTCACGGTTATGCATCAAAGGATCCAAATGCTATGACCGCACAGACTACAGCTTTTTCCATGTCCTACGGAACGGCTGAGGAGTTTTTCCGGAAGAATTACGAGCCCACCACAGATTATTTCAATATTGTTTCATCCGTGGTACCCGATGATCTGGCGCAGCTTCAGGCGGCACGACCCACAGCTGCGATAAATGACTACCGTTCGATCTTTGCATATTTCAGGCAGGATGGCGTGGATGCAGAAGGTGTGTTTTCCGCAATTGTCGTATATACCGACCCTATCATCATAAGAGGATATGACAATAACCCATGGGAAATAGACTGTATCGTTGCAAGGTGGGCACCAAAGGATGAACTTGTGAACTGGGCGGATGTACTGAGTACAGTGGCAGGTTCTTTTACATATACACAGTATTACGGTGACGAATGGCTGAATATCGCAAGGCAGTCCACAGACGGCAGAGATCCTATAATGCAGGCTTTTGAGGAAAGGGATATTTCTGATACCATAATACAGGAAAAGCGTTCTGATATGATAGGCGAATATGAGCGTGTTTACGATAACGAAACAGGCAACATCTACAGAGCTTATGACGGCTTCCTTGATGACATAGGCGAGCAGAACAGATATACGCCAATTACGGACAGCCAGTATGCGGACGGCTATACAGGATGGATAGACAAGCTCTCATAATAACAACACCCGGCAAAAGTTTCGCCGGGTGTTGTTATTACACTGTAGATTTATAATTCATGCTCCGAAAAGAGAATCTGCATATCTTACGGTAGCCATTGCATCCTTGCCGTAGAAATCAGCCCCTATGGCATCGGCGTACTCCTGTGTCATTACGGCGCCGCCCACAGCCACCTTGCAGTCGGGCTTCTTTTCACGCAGCAGCTTGATAGTCTCCTCCATACTGACAACAGTGGTAGTCATAAGTGCGGAAAGCCCCACAAGCTTTATATCCTCTTTTATGGCAGTTTCAACGATGACCTCGGGCGGGACATCCTTTCCAAGGTCGATGACCTTGTACCCGTAGTTTTCCATCATGACCTTTACAATGTTCTTTCCTATATCATGGATATCGCCCTTGACAGTGGCAAGGATGACCTTTGCCTTTATATTCTGTTCCGAGCCCTGCATGGAGCTTTTGATGACCTCAAATGCAGCCTTTGCCGCATCCGCACTCATAAGGAGCTGGGGAAGGAACACCGTCCCCTTTTCAAAGCCCTTTCCCACATCGTCAAGTGCGGGTATCAGCTCATTGTCTATTATTTCAAGTGAGGCTCTTGTTTTCAGCGCTTTCTTCGTTTCTTCTGCCGCACCCTCCTTCATGCCTCTTCGCACAGCCTCTGCCACAGCTCCGCCGCTTGCCTGCGATTTTTCATCAGCAGTGGTCGGGGCTGCACCTGTATCGGCTTTTACCTCTCCCAGCTTTGAAAATGGCACATAGGACTGATATCTTCCGATGAAATCCATACACTGCTCATCTTTGTCAAGAAGAGCGTTCGTGCTGTAATAAGCCTGCATCATAGGCTCATTTCCGGGATTCATAATGGCGCATGAAAGTCCGTTCTGCATCGCCATTGTAAGGAAATTAGAATTGATGAGCTCTCTTGCGGGAAGTCCGAAGGAGATATTTGAAACGCCAAGGATCGTATTGCCATGCAGTTCGTCCCTTACCCGTCTCAGTGTTTCCAGTGTGACCGCAGCAGATGAGGTATCCGAGGAAATAGTCATGCACAGGCCGTCAATTACGATATCCTTACGGGGTATACCGTATTTGTCGGCAGCCTCGTATATTTTTTTGGCAATGCGTATCCTGTCCTCCGCATTGTTCGGGATACCGTCCTCATCAAGGACAAGAGCAACAAGTACGCCGCCGTACTTTGCCACCAGCGGCATTACACTGTCTATCACTTCCTGCTTCCCGTTCACGGAATTTATCATGGGCTTGCCGTTGTAAATGCGCATAGCCCTTTCAAGAGCAGTTATATCGGTGGTGTCTATCTGCAAAGGCAGGGTCGTGACACCCTGCAAAGCCTTTACCACCTTTTCCATCATTTCGGACTCATTTATTTCAGGAAAACCCACATTTACATCAAGTATATTAGCGCCCTGATCTTCCTGTCTCAGCCCCTCATTCAGGATATAGTCGATGTCATTTTCTCTGAGCGCCTGCTTGAAGCGCTTTTTTCCTGTCGGGTTGATCCGTTCTCCGATAATAACGGTCTTTTTACCGATCTCTACTCCCTGTGAATAGGATGTTACCATGCAGATATCCTTTTGCGTCTGAGGAACAAAAGGCCTTTTTTTGATATTATCCGCAAGAAGCCTGATATGGTCGGGAGTTGTACCGCAGCATCCGCCGCAGACCTGCACGCCCATTGCTGCGATCTCTTCCATATACCTGAGGAATTCCTCAGGCCCCACATCAAAATAGGTCCTTCCCTCAAACATCTGAGGGAGCCCTGCATTGGGATTGACCACAACCGGTACAGAGGCGCAGTTTATGAGCCTTTTGACTATAGGTATCATCTGGAGGGGGCCAAGTCCGCAGTTTACTCCCACTGCATCTGCCCCAAGCCCTTCGAGCATTGCAACAGTAGTCTCAACAGTGCCGCCTGTGAGCAGCCTGCCGTTGTTGTCGTACACATTTGTCACTATTACAGGAAGATCGCAGTTTTCCTTTGCTGCAAGAAGTGCCGCCTTGCTTTCGTATCCGTCGCTCATGGTCTCAATGAGTACAAGATCGGCACCGGCACCCGCTCCTATTTTCACGATCTCCGAGAATATCTCAACAGCACTGTCAAAGCTGAGATCTCCCATAGGCTCCAGCAGCTTTCCGGTTGGGCCTATGTCGAGCGCAACATACGCATCATTATCACGCCCCGCATCATGACGGGCTTTTTTTGCTATATCAACTGCGGCTGTGACTATCTGCTCCAGCTTATCTCCGAATTTCAGTCTGTTGGCACCGAAGGTGTTAGTATTTACTATATCTGCCCCTGCCTCAAAATATTTTCTGTTAAGCTCCCCTACTATATCGGGATGAAGCAGGTTCCATGTTTCGGGCAGCTCACCTCCGCTGAGACCTCTTTCCTGCAAAAAGGTGCCGGTCCCTCCGTCACATATGAGCCATTCCCTGCCAAGTCTTTCACCTATCCCCTTCATTGTCTCACTTCCTTTGAATAGCTGCAATCACCGTACAGATCACAGTCTTTGCACTTGTTCACAGCGGTTTCGGCAGTGCTGCATTTTCCCTTTCTTATACCTACGAAAGCAGTCACGGATTTGCTTGGTACCATAAGCAGAGAATCCGTCAGGGTTATGCCGAGCTGCTGTCTCATGGAAAGGATAAGCTCAAAATCCTTTTGCAGCTCCAGAGACAGGTCGCCGTATCCCGGGGAAAACCTTGCTGCACAGGAACAGCCTTTTTCCTCTGCCTTCCTTTTTATATCTTCATTTACTTCGTCGCACAAGGCCTCAACATATGCTGCGCCAACAGCCTGAAGCACCGAAGCCTTCAGCATACTTCCAAGTTCAGCCCGTCTGATGAGCATATCGACTCCATGACCTATGGTCGCCGCAAACATCGCAGCCTTTTGACAGTGTTCCATATTCCTGTACAACCCATGGGAATGAACTATCAGGCCGCCAATTTTCAGGATATCCTCATCAACAGCACACACATCAAGATACTTCACAGCATATGCGGGTCTTATTACTTTTTCAGTTTCCGAAATACATTCATCTATCAAAGAATTAACAGTGTCATCCGGTGTGATGCTCCTGTATCCCAGATACCTGTTTATCTCGCTGCGCTCCGGACGTATCATGCTTTTTCCCATGATATAATATTTGACAACGATTCCATTATGCCCCTTGCCACATGAGGCTTATTCATGGAATAAACATGGATATGGTTCACGCCGTTTGATATCAGGTCTATTATCTGTTCCGTGGCATATATCACTCCCGCCTGCTCCATTTTTGCAGGATCGTCCCCGAACCTGTCCACCATTGTACGGAATCTCTGCGGGATAGTCGCTCCGGACAGGGCTACCGACCTTGCTACCTGCTGTTTCTTCGTTATTGGCATGATACCCGGAAGCACCGGAACATTTATCCCCTTTTCACGGATACGGTACAGGAAATTATATAGAGTATTGTTGTCAAAAAACATCTGTGTGGTCAGAAAATCGCAGCCTGCCTCCACCTTTTCTTTAAGGTGCATGATATCTTCGCTTTGTCTTTCACATTCTATATGCCCTTCGGGATAGCAGGCAGCACCTATGCACATTTCAGGAGCAGTGCATTTAATGTCATAAATAAGCTGTGAAGCGTGATCGTAATCAAAGGCGATCCTACCCTCTTTAGGTATGTCACCACGCAGTGCCATAACATTTTCAATGCCTCTGTTCTTGTAATCGGAAAGCATTTTATTTACATATTCTTTTGTCGATGATACACAGGTAAGATGAGCCAGGACCGGTGTGCGGTACTTTTCGTGTATCCTGTATGCAAGCTCGGCAGTGTTTTTGCTCGTGCCTCCCCCCGCACCGTAAGTTACACTCATAAAATGCGGATGAAGTGCAGCGATCTCTTCGGCAGCCTTTTCCACGGATTCAAATATATCATCGGTCTTAGGCGGAAAAACCTCGAAAGAGACAGTAACTTCGTTATTATTCAGTATATCCTTTATGGTCATATAGTCCTCCGTGTCATTTCCAAAGTGACAAAATGCTGTTCATATAGCCGTAGACATCCATATCATAGATGTTTTCCAGCTTCGTTTTAAAATTGATCTTATCCGTTTTTTCGTAAAGCACAATTTTTCCGTCCTTCATGAATATCATGCTGTCCGCAGTGCTCCTTGCCATGCTTATGTCATGGTATACTCCGATAAGCGTGTTATCATAGCTTACACTATCGACTATCGTCTTTCCCTTTTTCCATTTCAGAAGGCTGTCTTTAAGCTCAGCCTGATATTTCAGATCAAGATAATTCATAGGTTCATCAAGCAGTATGATCGGAGTCTTTTGTGCAAAGACCCGTGCAAGGCACACACGCTGCCGTTGCCCGCCTGAAAGCTCTGATATCTTTTTTTCGGCGATATCTGTAAGTCCTGCATCCTTCAAGGCACTGTCAACAGCAACCGGATCTTCATCCTTTCTGAACAGCCCCTTTTTATGGATGTATCTTCCCATGGCAACTGTTTCTCTCACAGTATAATCCATTGATGCGTTAAGCTCCGAGGTCATAAAGGAAACATATGACGCCAGCTCCCGTATCTTCATTTTACGGGTGTCATGTCCAAACACCTCCGATAGCCCTGTCCTGTCCGCCATACCTGCAATGACCTTCAAAAGCGTGCTTTTCCCGGAACCGTTTGCTCCGATTATGCTAACGGTCTCTCCTGCCGGTATCTCCAGGGATATGCCTTTCAGCACGGCGGGAGCGCTCTTTCCGTAAAAGGCTTCAACACTATCAAGCTTCACAGCGGGAACACTCACATTTTTTTCCTCCCGAAAAATATGTAGGCAAAGAAAGGCACACCGATCATGGCTGTAACTGCACCGACCGATATTTCCCTCGGACTGAAAAGCGCTCTTGACACAAGGTCGGAAAGAGCCATGAATGTTCCTCCGTAGAGCATTGATAAAGGAAGAAGCGCTTTGTGGGATGAACCGAAAATGCGCCTTACCACATGGGGAGCGATAAGATCCACAAATCCTATTATACCCGAAAAGCATACGGAAACACCTGTCATTACCGCCACTGTCAAGAGGAACAATATCCTTGATCGCACATTGTCAACACCCATTGCAGTGCTTTGCTGCTCGCCGAAGGTCATTATATCAAGTTCATCCGAATGTATCATCAGAAATACAAGACAGATGATATCAACAGCAAAAAGAATGATAACATTGTCAAAGGTGCTGCCCCCAAAGGAGCCCATCTGCCATAGCTGTATCCTTGCGGTATACTTTATGTCAAATGAAGCCGCAAAGGTTATGACTGCATTCAGAAACAGAGACAGCACCATACCCGTCAGTATTATCGCATAGTTCTGTGATGAGCCCGACACAAGGTTTGACAGTGCAATAGCAAGGAGCACTGTTCCGAAGCCGAAAGCAAAACCGGACAGAGGCATAACAGCCCTGCCGGAAATGGGGATGAAAGAGCCAAGCATCATTACCGCCGTCACTCCCAAGGATGCCCCCGATGATACTCCCAGCGTGTAAGAGGAGGCAAGCGGGTTTTGAAGCACAGACTGCATCACCACGCCGCTTGCGGAAAGTGCGGCACCCGAAAGGAATGCTGCAAAAACTCTGGGTATGCGTATGTTCCAGATTATGGAGACCTTGTTGGGATCCATATCCGGAGCTTTTCCTCCAAACAGCTTGTATATGACGATGTCCGCAATTTCCTTTACCGTAACTTCTATGCTGCCAAAGCGTATGCAGATGTAGATCACAAGCAGGCACAGGGCAGCAGACAACAGTGTACAGATCAAAGCCTTTTTCTTCACACGGTTTTTCATTCAAAGCTCGCTTTCAAAAAGCTGTCGGCAGGCGCAGGCCTGCGGTCATTATTTGACAGTGTTTTCTATATCCGCATATTCATCGGGATAGATATACTTTGCCATCTGTATCATTGCATCGGTGATATGTGCATTTGGACGGTTGCTGGCATTTTCATCCACATAGTATATCTCACCGTTCTTTACCGCCTTGACATTCTCCCAGCCCTTTCTTGAAGAGATCTCTGCCTTCACATCAGGGATGTATGTCACAGAATGAAGGATGATATCGGGGTCCAGTGCTATTGCCGCTTCTTCGGAAAATGCAGGCCAGCCCTCCTCACTTCCCCCGGCATTTACTGCTCCAATGTCGTTTATCATCTCATCAAGGAAAGTGCCCTTTCCTATGGAATAGACCGTAGGATAATCATCACCGGGTACAGACAGCCAGAACATAACGCTCTTCTTTTTGTCCTCGGGGATAGTATCTCCTATTGCTTTTATACTGTCGACCTTGTTCTGCATATCCAGCACTATCTTTTTGGCCTCCGCCTCCGTTCCCGTACATTCACCTATGAAACGGATGTCGTCCTGTATGCCCGCAATGGATGAGCTGCTGGGGATATCGGCAACGCATACACCTGCATTTACCACATTTATGTACGGGTTATCACCGCCGGCATAGACCATGCCTGAGGTAAAAACTATGTCTGCCCCGAGAGAGATGATACTTTCCTGATCGGGTTCGTACATGGAGTACACAGGGATATCCTTTGCCAGACTGTCTGCATAGGTCATAGAGTATTCATCCACTGCCACTATCTTGTCTGCAAGCCCAAGGTCTATCAGTGTCTGTGTTGCGGCAGGATTCAGGGAAATTATTTTTTCTGTGCTTTCAGGCAGCTTGATAGTGTTTCCGGCTCTGTCCTCCGTAGGTCTTTCATCGGCTGCTGCGGAGGTTTCCGAGTTTTGCAGTGCTGTGGTTCCTTGATCCGGTGCAGTTCCTTTATCCGAGCAGGAGGAAAGGGTCAGGCATGAGAGTACAGCCATAATGAGTGATGCGGAAAGAGTAATCATTTTCTCGATTTTCATGTGATCGTCCTTCTTTTAATAGTCTTTATTTTGTCAATTGTATCATATTTACTGTGCTGTGTCAAGTCTCACTTCATTTATACACTGATCACAGCGGCGTTACTGTTCCCCTGTACCATTGAAAGTGTACAGGGGAAGCGTTTTTTATTGTGCCCAAGTACCATTTCTGAAGATTGCTGTCCTGCTGCCGTCTGCCTTTATACCGTCGATGGAAAGATCATCCGCACCTATCATGAAATCCACATGGATGATGGAATCGTTTATCCCCTTTTCCTGCGCCTCGGCAACGCTCATATCATCCCCGCCGGGCAGCACCTCCTTGAATCCCATACCCACCGCACAATGACAGCAGGCGTTCTCATCAAACAGGGTCTCATAGAAAAGAAATCCGCAGAGATTTACGGGGCTTTCCTTCGGCACAAGTGCCACTTCACCCAGCATACAGGAATGATCGTCCATTTTGAGCATTTTTTCCAGCAGCTCCTGTCCTTTTTCCGCCTTGCAGGAGGCTGCCTTTCCGTCCTTGAAGGTCATGGAAAAGCCGTCAATTATCGGGCTGTTCGTTGAAGGGGGCTTTACAGCCCC
>ODAI010160820.1_pt1 | contig 12260 bp, 12 predicted proteins | sample 1539321 | NCBI WGS metagenome assembly ODAI01 (sample SAMN02144231, study PRJEB22623) | gut metagenome | biome: sheep rumen | host: Ovis aries | place: New Zealand
AAGCATATCGATTTTGTTTTAATCGACATGATAATGATCCAGCTGGCATACGTTTTTGCATACTGGATACGGCACGGGATACGTAATCCCTACCGCGTCAATATTTATGCCATGGGCGGCCTGATCCTTGTGATCGCCGGCCTCATCAATGCCAACCTGGCGGAAAATTATAGAAATATTCTACGCAGGGGATATTTCGAAGAGTTCAAGTCCGTGATCCGGTACCTGGCAGTCTGTGCGGTGCTTCTTATGACCTATCAGTTCGTGACCAAGACCGGCAGGACCTTTTCCAGAATTGTGGTGTTCTACTTCCTTTTCTTCGGCCTCTGCATGATGTATGCAGCCCGTCTGCTCTGGAAATTGGCTGTAAAGGACAGCATCAGCAAAAGAGTCAAAAGCAAACGCCATATGCTGCTGATCAGCCACAGCCAGATGGCAGGGGAAATGATCCGCAGATTTGATGAACATACCAACGGTGAAGTGGAGATCACAGGCCTGGCCCTGGTGGATGACGGCATCTCTGTGGGAGATGAGATCGAAGGCATCTCGGTGGTTTCAGTCTATTATGACGTAGTCGCCTATATACAGAAGAACTGGGTGGACGAGGTCTTTATTTATCTGCCCAAAGGCATTCCTGCGCCTGAAAGGCTTCTGGATCAGTGTGCCCAGATGGGAATCACTACCCACCAGTCCATTGACGTGGAAAACAGCAGAGAGGTCATGTCCACGGTGGAAAACTTCGGGGGCTATACAGTGATTACAGAGAGCCTCCGGATCGCTTCTACAAAGGACCTGACTATCAAAAGAATGATGGATATCACAGGAGGCCTGGCAGGAATCCTTATTACCGGGATCCTCTTCATCTTCATTGGGCCTGCCATTTATTTATCCGATCCCGGTCCGATCTTTTTTGCCCAGGAGCGCATAGGGAAGAACGGCAGGACCTTTAAGATGTACAAGTTCCGAAGCATGTATCAGGACGCGGAAGAGCGGAAAAAGGAACTGATGGCGAAAAATGAGATGCAGGGCCTCATGTTCAAGATGGAGGACGATCCCCGCATCATCGGCAGCGGTCCTGACGGGAAAAAGCACGGGATCGGCTGGGTCATACGAAAGACTTCCATAGATGAATTTCCTCAGTTCTGGAATGTTCTCAAGGGAGATATGAGCCTTGTGGGAACCAGGCCTCCCACTGTGCAGGAATACGAACAGTACGAGGTGCATCATAAGGCGAGGCTGGCCATCAAGCCTGGTCTGACAGGTCTGTGGCAGGTCAGCGGAAGAAGCAAGATCACGGACTTTGAAGAGGTGGTGGCCCTGGATCTGAAGTATATCAATACCTGGACCATCGCACAGGACATCGTTATTATCCTGAAGACCGTGCAGGTCCTCTTCACCGGAGACGGAGCCAGATAGGTTTATGATGAAAAAAGCACTTATTACCGGAATCACCGGGCAGGACGGATCCTTTCTGGCGGAGTTTCTCCTTGAAAAGGGGTACGAGGTACACGGAATCATCCGGCGCTCTTCTACGCCCAATACCGCAAACATTCAGAGGGTAATGAACAGGATCACCCTTCATTACGGCGATCTGTGTGACAGTATGTCGCTGGTTTCGATTCTTGGCAGGGTCAGGCCTGACGAAATCTATAACCTGGCAGGCCAGTCCCATGTGCAGGTCTCCTTTGACGTACCGGAGTATTCCGGAGACGTCAATGCACTGGGGGTTCTGCGGCTTCTGGAAGGATGCCGGGTGGCCGGCATTACTGACACAGTCAGGATCTACCAGGCATCCACATCCGAACTGTTCGGAAAAGTGGAAGAAACTCCTCAGAGGGAAACAACGCCCTTCCATCCCTACAGTCCCTATGCAGTGGCAAAACAGTACGGGTACTGGATGATCCGGGAGTACAGGGAAGCATACGGTATGTATGCCGCCAACGGAATCCTCTTCAATCATGAATCCGAAAGGCGGGGAGAGGATTTCGTAACGCGCAAGATCACCCTTGCCGCCGGTAGAATTGCCGAGGGGTTGCAGGATCATCTGGAGCTTGGAAATATGAATTCCCTCCGGGACTGGGGCTATGCGGGGGACTACGTGGAATGTATGTGGCTGATACTGCAGCAGGAGAGGGCGGACGATTTCGTCATCGCTACCGGTGAGCAGCATTCGGTCAGAGAATTCACAGAAAAAGCCTTTGCGGCAAACGGCATAGTGCTGGCCTGGAAAGGCAGCGGCACAGAAGAGACCGGATATGATCTTCAGACAGGAAAAGAACTGGTCAGAGTCAATCCTGCCTGGCTGCGCCCCACTGACGTGGACAACCTGCTGGGAGATCCTTCCAAAGCCAGGAAGGTACTGGGGTGGAATCCCCGGAAGACATCCTTTGAGGACCTGGTCCGCAAAATGGCGGAGCATGACAGATCCCTTGCCAGGAGAGAACGTTTACTTGGAAATTTGACAGATAAATAAAGATGATAAGATATATGTAGCCGGTCATCTAGGAATGGTTGAATCGGCTTTTTTGCGTGAATGGAAAAAGCAGCAATATATCAATCTGCTGGTCATGTCATAAAAAGATTGTCATGATGTAATGTGACTTATAAACCCAATTAAATCAATGCTTTCAGAGTATTCTCCTTGGAACACTGTTGTTTTTTGAACTGTTTTCGCATCATTTTACTTTTCGATTTTCACTCAGTGGAACTCTCTGAGGAACGGACAAAGTGTGTTGAGAAATAGATAATTTGGACTAATAAGTACGCAGGCTCCTTTCAATAACAGCAGGGAACAGCATGCTTTTGCTCCTGCTGATCGAACAGAGTCTCTCATTACTCACTGATAAAGACAGCAAAACGTAGGCCTCTCGTTAGACGGGGCCAAGATGGGAATCGAACTATCTGCGGACATTGACGATGTGACGGAGGCTGCACCAGGAGCAGATTATCTTTTGCCAGCTACAGTATCAAACAACGTTAACCGCAATGTCTACGTGCTACTCTCAATATCAAACCCTGTTTTATCGTCAGAATCATCCTGAGACCAGCGTGTACTTGAACTGTCTTACAGTTCAGATTGGGAAATAGCAGATGCCGGAGACCTTACCGTTTATATGTGTAAGCATCAGCTTGCCTCTGGCAGCAGCACAGGCGATCTGTTCAACCCCGTCTCCTTTGGCTCCTGGATTACAGAGGCTGAGGTGACGTATAGTGTAGTAATAACAGCATATGCAGCATTCGAGAAAAAAACTCTGATGTAAGTGATACAATGGCAGCCTATAGCCTGTGGTACAAATCGATGGAGAAACCACCTCGAGGGAACCATAAACTTCTCTCTTACTTTTGTTTGTCGACGGATCAGGAACAGCCTGATATTGAGACTCTCATGGATTTAGCATATGAGGATTTGGATCTTGAAATCACAGATGAAGTGGGAGAGATAGAAACAGTCGATGCTGTAGAAATGACCGGTGCTATAGATCCTGCCGATGCTGTGGGACAACAGCAGTTCCGGAGAATAGTGAAGATTCCGAATATGCAGAGGTTTCAGAAGCAGAGTATCTGGGAAAACAGATAATTGCTTTCCAGGGGATCGGTGCTTGGCTGGTGTGACTGAGGCAAAGAGGATGGATTGTGGTTAGCGTGTCTCTGGCAGTTTTGGGTTGTGTGCCGTGGAAGAACAATACCGCAAAGGTTGCCGGGCTAACTAAAGAGTGACGGAGCTTGGGATAATGATCGACTTAAGGCAGTATTATTTGGAAAATGTTTCAGAAGATGAATACTACTATCGATTCTATACAACAATCAAGAATGTTAATATGTCTTATAACATCTTTGACGGTTATCGGATACCGAGAGAAAGTGGAGATGCTACATTTTATGTTCAAGATACAGAAGAGGCGGTAAGTAAGTTTCGCAATTTTTGTCGTCCAGAGAATGAACCTCACAATAAAGAGGCTAAGTGCTGGTTTTATGTGATTTCATTTTATCTTTGCAGACAAGGATATTACATTGAGCAATTTCCAAATGTACTAAGTCGACCACCTGATGACCCATTAGAGTTTGTCTACAATGAGATTAGGAATTGGGCATTCAATCGAGGACTTAATAGTGGTGGAACAATTCAATATTCAACCCGAAGATTGCTGGTGGCTGAATTGTCTTTCAAAAGAAAGAGCGACTATATCGATCCAGGAGAGCCAATAGATGATCAGTTCCGCAGGATTTCAACGAGAGACGCAGGCTTTCAGGAAATGGCACTCGATGAAAAAATAAGAGAGATTGCAAACCTGATTGAAAATATGTTAAAGAAAAATGGCCAGTTTCTGGCACTGGATTATTCTCCTATAGCGTTCAATTATTTTGATAATGAGGATATAAAGACTTTCAGAAAGCAAATTCAATGTTTCAGACATTCTTCTGATGAATCGATTGCAGAGAGAGCGGGTTTCACGGAGGAACAGAAAAACTTTCTTGTGGATTACGGAATCATACTCTGTAAAACGATATATGAGCGAAAAAAGCAATTGAGGGCATGCGAGAATAGCTAAGCGACTGATTCACTTGGATATCCGGAATGGAGTTTTTAAGCTCTGGCTGAAATATTTGGGCAATCTGCAGCATTGTATAGGCTGATGTCCGATGGACATAGTATGGAAGAGATACATATCTGTCCGATTACGATGCGGACAGTTGTCATAGATAAAGGTAGATTTGAGCTGTATCCTGTGGGAGAAAGCAGGGTCACGGGTACGGTTGAACAGCAGGACGTAGCCTTTGTGGACATCGGCGGGAGTGAAGTCTCCGGAGGACTGATTGACCGTGCCTACTGAGCGAAGCGAGGGAAGACAAGCATAGGAGGCTGAACGGGAGCCGCAGAGGGAGAGATGTGGTAGTCCAGAATAGGAAGGACAGTCGATTCGCGGAAGATACCTCAGTTTTTGAGGGTTCCCTATCGTGGAATAGATCTACCACAGGGGAAGATAAGACTTCTTGAAGCTATGTTCTTGATAACCTACCAGGAAAGGCGGCGCAGAGCGCCAATGGACACAGAAGTGAGATTGAGAGAAGGATAATAAGATGGCAAAAACAAAAATAGATCTGAACAGCAAAACAATATTGGTTACAGGTTCTCCGGGCTTTATCGGGGCAAACCTGGTGCTGAGGCTATTATCTAACCTCACATCTGGCACGGTCATCAGCTTTGACTCTATGAATGACTATTATGATCCGAAACTTAAAGAGTATCGGTTGGGTCTTATTAATGCTGCGGCTGTGAAGAGCCCGGTTCAGCATGTGTTCATCAAAGGGAATCTTGCGGATAAGAAGCTGGTAGATGATGTTTTCAAACAGTATAAGCCATCGATTGTTGTGAATCTCGCCGCCCAGGCTGGTGTGAGATACTCCATTGACCATCCGGATGTGTACATCGAATCCAACATCATTGGGTTTTTTAACATTCTGGAGGCGTGCCGACATTCTTATCCAACTACACCTTCTGAAGGTGGATATGAAGGTGTTGAGCATTTAGTCTACGCATCATCCAGTTCAGTCTACGGTGGGAATAAGAAAGTGCCGTTCAGTGTAGAGGATAAGGTTGATAATCCAGTATCTTTATATGCAGCCACAAAGAAGAGCAACGAGTTGCTGGCACACAGCTATTCCAAGCTTTACAACATACCAAGTACAGGATTACGGTTCTTCACTGTGTATGGGCCGGCTGGACGGCCGGATATGTTCTATTACTCAGCGACCAACCGGCTCAGCAAAGGAGAGAAAATACAGGTCTTCAATTATGGCGATATGAAGCGGGATTTCACTTTTGTGGATGATATCGTCGAGGGTGTGTACCGCGTTATGCAGGGTGCGCCAGAGAAAGCAACAGGGGCTGATGGTCTGCCAATACCTCCATATGCTGTTTACAACATTGGTGGCGGAACTCCTGAGAACCTGCTTGACTATATTTCCACATTACAGGAGGAGTTGGTTCGTGCCGGAGTGCTGCCGGAAGATTACGATTTTGCGGGACACCGCGAACTTATCGGTATGCAGGCTGGAGACGTACCAGTGACCTACGCCGATAGTCGGGGGCTTGAGGAAGATTATGGGTTTAGACCTGAGATTGGGATTCGCGAAGGCCTGAGAAGATTTGCAGAGTGGTATAAGGCTTATTACGGAAAAGCGGATGCGTAACGGGAAACTTTGAGCTAAAGATTCATTCGTACATGCTGTAGACACTTTATCCCGGCCCCCTTCATGGAGCTTTGATGACCGCAGGGGGAAAATAGGTGTTTCAGAAATACCGGGTAGATGTGTGAGATCTGGATTATAGATAGCAACACGAAATAAAAGAAAGTTGAAAACGGTAAAATCATGCGCTGTGAAGATAAATACAGAGAAGTTTATGGAAGAAATCCTGAGGCAGTAGCTTTCTGCCCATATCGTATCTCCCCCCTCGGTGCTCATATAGATCACCAGTACGGAAAAATTAACGGTCTTGCAATTGATAAAGGTATCTATATCGCATATAGCCGGAAAGAAAATGGTGTTGTAGAACTCCAGAGCTTACAGTTTCCCAAACGTGCCCAGTTTCATATTCGTGAGATCCCGGAGAAGAAGGTTGGTGATTGGGCTGATTATTGTCGTGGGGCAGCGAAAGTGTTGGCTGAGAAATGGCCTCTCAGGTATGGGATATCCGCTGTGATTGAAGGTGTGCTGCCAATCGGTGGATTATCATCTTCCGCCTCTGTGATAATTGCCTTTATGTCTGCCTTGGCGGCAGTGAATGGTATAGCTTTGGAACCTTGGCCTACTATCATGGATGCCAAGAAAGCTGAGAATGAGTATGTTGGTGTGAACTGTGGAAAACTGGATCAGGCATGCGAAGTGTTAAGCCTCAAGGATCAGCTTTTATACCTTGACTGTGCTGATGATAGCTATACGCTCATCCCCTGGACAGGACAGGATTTTAAGATTGCTGTGTTCTTCAGCGGGTTGGAACGAAGTCTTGCAAATTCTGCATATAACCTTCGGCAGGATGAATGCAAAGCGGCTGCATATAATCTCTTAGCTTTCGCAGGACTTGAGTACGGTAAGTTCAAGGATACAAGACTTCGGAATGTACCAAAGTCGGTATTCGAACAATATAAGGATAAGCTGCCGGTGAACTTCAGAAAACGTGCCGCACACTACTTCGGTGAGATTGAAAGAGCTGAACGAGGAGCGGAACTTTGGAAGGCTGGAGATATTGTAAAATATGGAGAGCTTGTATTCGAGAGCGGCAGGAGCAGTATTGAAAATTACGAGTGCGGTTGTCCTGAACTGATAAGTCTCTATGAAATTATGAGGAGAACAGACGGCATCTATGGCGGCAGATTCTCCGGTGCTGGTTTCAAGGGATGCTGTATGGCCCTTGTGGATTCGGCTAAAGCTGAAGATGTCTTGAGGATAGTGGAAGAGAAGTATCTTAATATTTATCCAGAGCTTAAAGGTAAGTACGTCGGCACTTTGTGCAACACAGCTGATGGTGTGAATCTTCGCGGAGGGGAAAGACGATGAAATGTATCATTCTTGCCGCCGGGTATGCCACAAGGCTGTATCCGCTCACAGAGAATTTTCCAAAGCCGTTACTGGATGTTGGAGGCAAGCCTATTTTGGATTGGCTGATTGATGATATCGGTGATGCTGCGGATGAGTTTGTGGTGGTTACAAACCACAAGTTTGCTGAGATTTTTTACAAGTGGTCTGATGCTCGCACGGAGAGGACCAGGGAGAAGATTACGGTAATCGATGACGGAACGAGATGTAATGAGGACAGACTGGGAGCTGTAAAGGATATCCAGATTGCTGTGGCAGGCATTAGAAAAAAATGCGACTATCTTGTCATGGCAGGAGACAATATGCTGGACTTCAGCTTGCGAGGTTTTATTGAATATCAACAGAGAGTAGGAACCAGTTGTGTGATGGCCCATGAAGAAAAGCGTCTCGCAGCTCTTCAGAAGACCGCTGTGATTACCGTAAATCAGAATAATCTCATAACTTCTTATGAGGAAAAGCCGAGAGTGCCAATGGGTAATCTGGCAGTGCCTCCATTCTATATTTACAGATTCGAAGACATCTGGCGTATACAGGAAGCACTGGATGATGGATGCGGTTATGACGCACCGGGGAGCTTCGCAGCGTGGCTGAGTCGAAAAACTGAAATGTACGCATGGAAGATGATAGGCCACAGATATGATATTGGAGATATTGCTTCTTATGAAGCTGTAAAAGACAAATTCAAATTGTGACTGGACATACCTCCAGAAAGCAAAATCAAAAGGAAATAGATAAAGATTACAGTAGCAGGCGTTGGATATGTAGGGCTTTCATGAGCGGTGCTTCTTGCACAGAACCATGAAGTAAAGGACAATAACGACAACAGAGGTGAAAGCAGAGAAGTTGAATATATTCATCAGCCCGATTCAGGATAAGAAAATCGAACACTTCTTCAAAAGAGGCGAATGCTGGTGAGAGAAAACTGAATCTCAGAACTACGACATATAAAGCAGCGGCCTATGGAAACGCTGACCTTGTGATTATCGCTACTCCTACGAATTACGATGATGATCACCATTTCTTCAACATGAGTGCCGTGGAAGACGCTATTGAATGGACTCATAAGGTTAATCCGGATGTGCTGAGGGTCATTAAGTCTGCGATTCCGGTCGGACATACGGAGAGTGTAAAGCAGAAATGGCGTCAATAATAGCATATTTAGTTCGAATTTCGTGAGATGATCCAAGGCTCTGTGCGATAATCTGCACCCGAGCCACATTGTGGTTGAAGCTGAAGATGATCAGAAGGCTGAGGCGGAGCACTTCGCACAGTTACTTCTGTATTGGCAAGAACCGAAGAAGCGAGAGCTGGACAGGAACCGCAGGACATTCCGATTTTCATCGTGCATCCTACGGAAGCTGAGTCGATTAAGCTCTTCGCAAATACATATCTTGCTGTGCATGTTTCTTACTTCAACGAGATCGACACCTATGCTCATACCAAGGGCTTAGACACACAGATGTTTATTGACGGCTACTGTATGGCCCCGCGTATCGGTGGTCATTACAACAATCTTTCTTTCGGATAAGGAGGATGCTGTCTGCTGAAAGACACAAAGCTGCTTCTGGCAAACTATAAGGGCGTACTGCAGACTATGATCGGTGCAGTTGGGTGGGCAATACGGTTTGCAAGGCCTTTGTTGCAGATTAGATTTTAAGAAGTAATCCGAAGACTGTCGGTGATTACCATCTGGCCATGAAGAGCAGCTCTGATAACTTCAGAGCACTGTAGTACAGGGCGTTATGAAGCGTATTAAGGCGAAAGATATCCCTGTGATTATTTATGAGCCGCTGCTGGAAGATAGAAGTGAGTTCTTCAGAAGTAAGGCTGTGAATGCTCTTGAGACCTTCAAAGAGAAGGTGGTAGTCATTGCAGCTAATTGTAATGATGAAGCTGTGCTCGGCGATGTTGTTGAAAAGGTGTATACAAGAGATCTGTTTAAGAGAGATTAAAGAATACTAAGTCGGTGGAATGTCAGGATATTTGACGCTATGGTTAGCGGGATTAATCCCTGAAGATAAGAGAAAACGGAAGGAAAAGACAAATGAATATTGCTGTTGCTGGTACGGGCTATGTCGGATTGAGTCTGGCGGTACTGCTGAGTCAGAAAAATCATGTTGTGGCTGTGGATATACTGCCAGAGAAAGTCGAGAAGCTGAACAGTTGGATAAGTCCTATCAAGGATGAATATATAGAGAAGTATTTACGCGAACATGAGGAACGTGGTCTTGATCTGACGGCAACTACAGATGGTGAAGCTGCCTATAAAGAGGCTGACTTTGTAATCATCGCAGCCCCCACGAATTATGATCCTCAAAAGAATTTCTTTGATTGCTCTGCTGTTGAATCAGTGATTGAACTGGTGCTTAAGTCATCTGAAAACGCCACGATGATTATCAAGTCCACAATACCAGTCGGCTATACAGAAAGTGTTCGTAAGAAGTACGGGACAGACAGAATATTGTTCAGCCCTGAGTTCCTGCGGGAGTCTAAGGCTCTGTATGATAACCTCTATCCTTCCCGCATCATCGTTGGCTGTGATGATAGCAGTAGGGATAAGGCTGAAGCCTTTGCACAGCTTTTGGTCGAAGGTGCTGAGAAGAGAGATATGGAAGTTCTTACGATGGGTTTCACAGAGGCAGAAGCGGTTAAACTCTTCGCTAACACATACCTTGCTCTCCGCGTCAGTTACTTCAACGAGCTTGATACATATGCCGAGATGAAGGGACTGAAGACAGCGGATATCATTCGTGGCGTCAGTCTCGATCCGCGTATCGGTGACTACTATAATAATCCGTCCTTTGGCTACGGCGGATACTGCCTGCCAAAAGACACAAAGCAGCTACTGGCAAATTATCAGGATGTTCCGGAAAACCTGATTCAAGCAATCGTGGAAAGCAATAGGACACGTAAGGACTTTATCGCTGATCGCGTGTTAGACCGTGCGGGCTACTATACAGCTTCTTCTATGTGGAATGCTGAGAAGGAACGGCCAATTACTGTAGGTGTTTACCGGCTCACGATGAAGAGTAACAGTGATAACTTCCGGCAGAGTTCTATCCAGGGTGTCATGAAGCGTCTTAAGGCAAAGGGGGCAACCGTTGTGATTTATGAGCCGACACTGGAAGACGGGGTCACGTTCTTCGGAAGTTTGGTTGTAAATGACATCGAGCGATTCAAGAGAGGTTGCGATGCCATTATTGCCAATCGGTATGAATCGGTACTAGATGACGTGGAAGAGAAAGTATACACGAGAGACTTATTTAGGAGAGATTGATTATTATGGGTAAACATAACAGAAAGCCCAGGCTTTGCCTTGTTTCTTCGTCTGGCGGCCACTGGGAGCAGTTGCAGAAGCTTCAGCCATTAATCGATAAGTACGATGGTTTTCTGGTCACAGAAAAGACTAATTTTCCGGCCAACGCGAAATACTTTATGATCCAGACAGACCTGAAGGACAGGATGATGCTGCCTAAGATGCTGGTCAACGGCATGCACTCGGTCTTCATCTGGATCAAAGAACGCCCGGATTTTGTGATTACTACAGGCACTATGGTGGCATATCCTTTTTATCTGCTGGCGGTTTTGTTCCATAAGAAGATTGTCTATATAGAGACATTCGGCCGTGCCGATATGCCTACCGTGGCCGGAAAGAAGATGGAAAAGCATGCGGATCTTTTTATCGTCCAGTGGGAGTCACAGGTGAAGCATTATAAAAAGGCCATCTACGGCGGCTGCCTTTATTGATTCTTTTATATATCACTTCATTCGTAAAGCTTGAAGGAAAGATGGAAAAGATGCAGGAGAAGAAAGATGATTTTTGTAACGGTTGGTTCACGAGGTTATCAGTTTGACCGTCTGTTTAAGAAGCTGGATGGACTGTATGAAGACGGAACGCTGACAGAAGAGATGTTTGCCCAGATCGGAACATCCGGTTATAAGCCCAGGCATTATGCATACAAAGACTTCATCACGCCGGAAGAGTTCGCGCAGAAAATCGAAGAAGCGGATATTGTGGTTTCCCATGGCGCGTCCGGATCTATCATGAAGGCACTGAATGCCGGAAAGAAGGTCATTGCGGTCACCAGACTGGAAAAGTACAATGAACATATCAATGACCATCAGATTCAGAACAATGAAGCCTTCAGCTCTAACGGTTATGTTCTGATGGCCGATCTGGAGCTGGAAGACCTTGGCGAGTGCTTCAAGAAAATATATGACGGTACCGACGGACTGCGGCCATGGGAGAATAAAGATCCGCTGGCAATAGTCAAGATGATTGATAAGTTCATTCAGGAGAACTGGGAATGAGCAGCAGTGGAGCGGTTAAAAAGATAAGCTGTGCATTAAGGTGGCTGCTGGATTCGTTATATTGCTTTTGAATTATTTTGGTCATTTTTATACGTAAATTTCCTTGTTTCTGAGATATCTCAACGCCATTAGGGCTAATTTTATCGAAGATTGAATGCCCAGAAAATGGCGTAAAATCAAGCTTTTTTGATTTTATAAATATACAAATAATCGCTTGAAATATTATCAAAAATGTGTTATCATTGAGATGTAGTAATTAACCAATATTTTAGGTAATATATCATGCATTTATATGATGAATTGAATGAGATCCCGGTGCCTGAGTTCGCCCATCCCGACGGCTATCGTGTCTA
>ODAI010177295.1_pt1 | contig 12260 bp, 10 predicted proteins | sample 1539321 | NCBI WGS metagenome assembly ODAI01 (sample SAMN02144231, study PRJEB22623) | gut metagenome | biome: sheep rumen | host: Ovis aries | place: New Zealand
AGCTTTTCAAAGTATTCCGGAGCTACATCGCATTCCTTGGGGGAGTACCTTGCATCGGGGGCGATAGCGTCAGTCCAGTATGCTCCCTGATGAGTGAATCTGAGCGGCTCATAGCAGTGCATATTGTACACAACCTTGCTGTCAAAGGGAGCATCCAGCAGCGGCACCATATCTGCGGCATTATTGTGGCAGCTTCCCACAAGTATCAGAGTATCGGGAGCTATCCTGCGTATACGTTCGATACATCTGCTGACAATGCTGTTCCAGGCTGGCATGAATCCCATATCAGTGACCTCATTGAGGAGCTCAAATGCAGTGTGGTCAGAGAGGTCAGCAAAGCGTCTTGCGACCTCCTCCCAGAGCCGGCAGAAACGCTCCTGTAGAGCTGAACTATCAAAGAATCCGCTTTCGTTCTCACTGTAGCAGTCGAAGGAGAAACCGGCAGTCTTATGGAGGTCAAGCACAGTGTTCAGACCGTATTTCAGCCCGGTCTCAACAGCATTCCGGAGCCTTGCAAAACCCTTTTCATTGTAGGAGCCGTCCTCATTTTCCAGTATATTATAATCGAAGGGTATGCGGATGTGGTCCGCACCCCAGCCGGCTATGACAGCGTAGTCCTCATCGGATATGAAGGTATCCATGTGTTTCTCTTCGTAGCTGCACTGGGACAGCCAGCCTCCAAGATTTATTCCCTTGTAAAATCCCATTTCTTTAAGCATGACAGTGCTCTCCTTTGCGTTTATTGTATCCTTATAATAGCACACATCAGCACAGTTTTATACCACTTTCTTGTACATTACGGTAATATCATGACATCATGAAAAGGCCGGTCTCTTCAGACCGGCCATATACTTTATCACTTTTTGAATCTATACACAGCCAGACGGTCCATTTTGTCCGCCATGAGCTTGTTTCCTATTTTTCCGATAAGTGAATATTTCTTCATCTCTTCAAAGAAGCTGACCTCCTTCAGGAGCTTCCAGCCTTCGCAGAGCTTTTCAGCCTCACGGCCGTCCTTGATACCCCAGCGGAAGTGTGCATTTGTGGATTTCAGAGTGTCATGGTGTTTTTCATTTTTTACAGCCATAGGATGCATGAGCTCAGCCAGAAGGTAGCCTTTATGGAAGTGTTCTCGTATGCTGCAAAGGAGCTCAGCTACCTGTACCTCAGTGAAATACATCAGCAGACCCTCAGCAATAAGCACAGTGGTCCCATCTGCCGGGATGTTCTTAGCCCAATCTTTTTCGGTTAGGTCGGCGGCGATGTTGTAAACTCTTTCCTGCTTGTCAAAGACCCTCTCTCTGAGAGCTATCGAGTCCGGGAGGTCAACGTTGTACCATTTTATACTTCCGTTGTCAACTCTTGAAAAGCGGTCGTCGAAGCCTGAGCCGATGTTTACAAAAACAGCATCAGGGTGTCTGCGTATGATAGCCTTTGCCTCGTTGTCGAAAAGTATGCTCCGGGCAACGACTCCCTCGTGAGAGAAGTACTTGTCATATTTTTTCGTGTCGAAGTCAAGCTCCCTGACGATCTCCACAGCCTTTGCATCATAGAACCTTGGCTCCTTTGAAAGACTTTCAGAGGATTTTATAGCCAGCGGGATGAGGGCAGTCTCCTGGACATCGCCAAGGTCTATTCGCTTTGCTTTCTGCGAAGGCTTGCGGATGACCGCATGGAGCCTGAGTCCCCTGCGCTGCTCGAAGGATTCGAGCCGGAGTCCGGAATCACGGCAGAGCTTCTCGATGTCCTCACGGCCGTAGACTTTGACGTCGCCCTTTCCGACGGCATTTACCAGAGGCATCTCAAGTTTATTTGCAAGCCAGCGGGCGGTTTTGTTCATGGTCATATCCCGGAGGATGAGACGTCCCTCAGGGCGGAGAACCCGGTACACACTGCTGAAAAACTTCTGTGGCTCCGGATAATGGTGAAAGCTCATTGAGCAGATGACAGCGTCGAAGGAGTTCTCCTCAAATGGAAGGTCCTCACAGTCACCCAGCACGAAATTTGCACCCTCGATGCCTTTGGCCTTTGCGGTCTCTATCATCTTTGGAGTCAGGTCGATGCCGGTGTAATTTTTTTCGGGGTATTTTTCATGGAGAAGGGATATCATAGGACCTGTGCCGCAGCCGCAGTCCAGGAGGTCATTGAATTCCTCCTTTTCCAGCTCTTCAAGGATGTCCGGGTAGTCCTTGCGGCACATTTTATATATGCCGGCACTGTCGGTCTCATAATTTTCTGCTGCCTTGCTGAATTCTTTGATAGACAGAGCTTTGTAATCACTGCTGTTCATATATTACCTCCTGTTAGAATTAACTAACTTATAAGTATAATTAATGCAGGAGCGCATCCCTGCATTATTATATTACATCTTTAACAGCACTTTTCGGACGTTTGTTGCCTTAGGCAAACACTGGACCTGCTGTATCATTCATACAGTACGTTCATGTCAACGTCGCCGGCGATGCCGTCGATGCGTCCGCAGCTGCTCTGCTGCCATATATAATAGTCTCCATCGTAATTGGTCTCATCAACGTAGTGAGCAAGCCATACAGGACCCAGTGACTTGGTTTTCTCAGTCCAGAAGTCTCTCAGGAAATTCCTGCTGCTGTAGAGCATGGTATCATATCCGTATTTTGAGAGCTCGTCCCGGAAGGCAGCATAGAGGTCGTTAAGGTCTTTTATGTTCATCCCGAACTGCTGGAATGTGCCGAAGTCCTCCCAATCGAAGGCGATAGGCAGGTCTACAGGCTCTCCGCCGAGAACGTCTGCCAGCCAGCGTGCGTGTTCACGGACCTCTTCCTCGTTGTTATCTGTGAAGTAGAAATATATGCTGTAGTCCATGCCGGCTGCCCTTGTCCGTTCGAGGTTCTGGAAGAAATAGTCGTCGGTCTTAGGGTCGCCGTAGCAGTAGCCGGCCCGCATTATGACGAAGTCACATCCGGCATTTTTCAGGGCATTGAAGTCCACATCGGTCTGCCACGCAGAGATGTCCAGACCCAGCCGGCGCCCCTCTCCGCCGTATGCGGCGGCAAAATCGGAGAATGGCACCCTTGTCCGGTCATCGGGAGGGACAGGCACTGAATTTACCACCGATATAGTCACATCCCATTCGGTGGAATTGCCGGAGCTGTCAGTTGCTATTGCGTGCAGTGGATAGTTTCCGAGAGTGTTTGGGTCGATGTCGCCGGTGTAGGTCAGTGAGACGTTCCTGTCGTAGTTGTCTGCAAAGCCGACATAGTTGCTGAGGTCAAAGTCTTTTCCGGCAACATGATAAGGGTTCCAGCCTGAGTTCAGCAGAAGGGGAGGCGTGGTGTCGGCCACGTTATAAGTCAGCTTTTCTGTGAACTCATTCCCATTGCTGATGTATTTTATATCCACCTGATACTCTCCGGGGTCAGCAGTATTGAGAAGAGCGCTGCCCTCGGACAGTTCAACATTTTTGTCAGTGATGAATTCATCGAGAGTGAGCTCGGTGTAGACCTCTACAGTATCCATGCCTTTCAGTATAAGGTCAGCAGGAGGCTGAGGAACAGTAGTGGTCGTAACGGCAGTAGTTGTGGTGAAAGTGGTAGTGGTAACTGCATTTGAAGAGGATGAAGGACTGGCCTTTTCAGTTGAAGTGCTTGTTGTGACTGATGAGACTTTCAGGTCCGGGTCACTGTGAGTGCTTACTTTATTGCCGCAGCCGGCCAGAAGAAGTGCAGCTCCGGCGATAAAGGCGGATGTTAGGATGTATTTCATGTGTTCTCCTTAAAAAACAATATAATATAGTATTATACCACAGTTCGACAGAAAAGGCAACAAAAAAACGGAGGTCAGTGACCTCCGGCAGAAATTACTTTTTCTTTGTCCTTTTTTTCTTCATGACGGGTTTGGATGGAGCTATCATTACTTCTTCCTCACTGTCCGGCAGCGGTATCCCCATGGCAGCTTCCTTGGATTCAAGGTCCTGGAAGTACAGCTTGTAGATAGTGGCGGCGAGAGGAACTCCCAGTACCATTCCCATGATGCCGAAGAGACTACCGCCCACAGTGACTGAGGCAAGTACCCAGATGCCGGGAAGTCCTACAGATGTTCCCATTATCTTGGGGTAGATGACATTGTCGTCGAACTGCTGGAGGATGATGAGGAACACCAGGAATACAACAGCTTTTGCAGGGCTTACAGTGCAGATTATCAGAGCACTGAGAGCCGCACCTGAGAGAGCTCCGACTATTGGGATAAGTGCGGTGACTCCTATTATAGTACCGGTCATAGCTGCGTATGGCAGGTGGAGGAGAGATGCTCCGATGAATGTCAGTGTACCCAGCAGGATAGCCTCGATGAACTGTCCGATGAAGAAGTTGGTGAAGGTCTCGTGAGCCATAGCGAAGAAACGGTTTATCTTGGCAATGGTACCTTCACTTAATGATATACGCATCATTCGGTTGATGTCAGTGAAGAGCTTATCCTTGCGGAGCAGGAGATATATTGCGAAGATAGCTCCGATGATAACGCTTGCAACGGCTGAGGTGACTGCACCTATCATGGTGAGGACTGAGCCGAAAAGTCCGAATGCACCGTTTGTAGCTTTTTCCACCAGACCCGCCTTGTCTATCTCGATATTTTCCAGTTCCTTGCTTATTTCCGGGTATTCATCCAGTTTGTCGAGGACCATGTCACGGACTTTTATGAACAGCGGCGGTATCTCGGCATAAACTATTTTGAACGCATTGACTATCTCAGGGATAATGATATTCAGCACAAGAGCGATAGTACCTATTACGATAGCGAATGAGAGAATAAGGCACACAGGCCGTCGTGTGTTTTTTATCAGCTTGGTGTTTTTTTTCGGAAAGTAGTGCTTTTCAAAGAAGTTCATTATTATGTTGAAAATGTAGGCGAGAACGCATCCGATGAATATCGGGCGCATAGCCTTCAGTGCAAGCAGAACAAGGTTCTGGAACACCGAGAAGTTCTGTACTATAACGCAGACTGCCACCGCAAGAAAAGCGATGAATACATATCGTTTGATCTCTTTTTTATCCATGACCCCACACCGGCCGGGCTGACCGGTCCTCCTATATAAAGTATACAAAATCATTATAAATCATTAATGTGATAGAGCTGGGAAAAAATCTGTTAATTTTTAGTTAATGCGATAAAATAATAAATAATCTTGACCGCCGTGGAATAAAATGCTATAATAAAGCTGACAAGCATTTTCTGTTCCGGTGGAGGACAGCATAAGGGGGATATCAAATGAACGAAAGCAGTGAACTTATCAACGAGAAAATGTACAGCGTGGGAAGAGTCGTTGTGGACAGGAGCCTTCATACACAGAGCGCCGATGAGCCGTTCTTCCGGTATTTCGGCAACGACGTCATCTACTCTATACGCCGTACTATAGATGAGGACGACTATCCTCGCATCGCTGAGGCTGTTGAGGACTCTGATGACGGTACAGTACGCAGAACTGTCATACGAATGAAGGGGATAACAGGTGAAGTGCGCTGGATAATGGCGGCAGTCAGGAGGCTTCCTTCTGCCGAGGACGAGGAGCCTCTGTACAGCATTGCCTTCAGTGACGTTTTCTCGCTGGAAAGACTTGCCTACAGCCGGCAGGGAGTTATTTCCGATTATCGCTACATCCTCAGTCTGGTAAATGACCTGGCCTTTGAGTATTCCTTTGAGACGAAGAGGATACGCATATTTATGTTCGACTGCTACCGTGATATGATACTGGTGGATGAGGAACTGGAAAAATGGCGGAAGCAGTCTATTGACGAGGGATATGTCCTCTCACGGTACATAGAGACCTTCAACAGTTTGTGCCGTGACATAAGCAGCGGAGTCTACCGCTTTGACTACGAGCTTGAGTCATCTATACTCACCTCCGGCCGTACCCGTGAGATGTGCCTTTTCAAGGGGATCACCCGTTATGATGACCCTGAGGACAGAAAGGTCACGGGAGTAATATCAGTGGTGAGCTCCCGTCAGAAGAGCAAGGACGTCAATCTGGCACTTGAAGCAAACAAGGACTCACTTTCCGGACTTCTTAATAAACGTGCAGTGACCGCCTTTGCAACAGAGCTCCTTTCAGGGAGGCCTTCCTGCAACATCAATCTGGTCATTCTGGACATCGACAACTTCACAGAGATAAACAGCAGCTACGGACATCTTTTCGGTGATGAGGTCATATATACCATAGCCGGTATAGTTAAGAATGAGATAGGCACCAGAGGCGTGGCAGGCCGTATAAGCGGAGGCGGATTCCTGATAGTCCTTGAGGACACCAGAGATGAGGAGGACCTCCGTGGCATACTCCGTGCCATAAGGACCAACACCGAGTATGCCTTTGCAGACCGGTTCGAGAACTTCCGCCTGACCTGTTCAATGGGAGTTTCCACCTATCCCGTTGACAGCACGGATTATGACGAGCTCTTCATGCAGGCTGACAAGGCGCTGTATATAGCCCAGCAGAAGGGACAGAACAGGTATGTTATATATGATATAAACAAGCACGGCCCGGTGGAGAAGGACGTTGAGAACAAGATAGTTTTTCTCAGTTCAAAGGACGATGCAAGCGAAAAGCTCAGCTTCGTTGGACAGCTTGCGGAAAGCCTTGTACTGGGACGCATCCCGGACATTTCCGTGCTCCTTGAACAGATAAGGACACGGTTTGCCATAGATGATATATGTATATTTGCCGGCAACGACATGGGACTTATCCTGAGCTGCGGAAACGCACAGTCCCGCCACGCACAGTATCTTCTGGGAAACCGTTATACAGAACGTTTTTCCGGCGACGGCATTTTCGTCATAGATAACGTGAACGAGCTTGAAGGCCGTGACGATAATGCACTTTCAATGCTGAAGGAGCAGAATATCGGCGGAGCCGTACAGTATCTGATGACAGAGGACAGTATCATCAAGGGAATGATATCCTTCTGCTACATAGGACGTTTCAAGAAGTGGGCGGTATCGGACATAAATTACCTTGCCATAATCGGCAGGACCATAACCGCTTTGCTGAAAAAGAACGCTTATATATGAGCTTTCAGGGACGAAAAAAATTTTTCGTCCCTTTTTGTGACACTATCGTTTTATGGTATGAATGATATATATGAAAGCAGTTCCATGGAGATCTTTCACAACACAGGGAGGAATATATGACTGGTACAGAATACAGTGCACTGTATGACAGGTCACCGGACAAGGCCTACAAAAAGCTGTTTGAGCAGTATTGTAACTATGTATATGCAATAGTCTACAATAAAGTATGCAGGATAGCCGCAGCCGAGGACATAGAAGAGTGCGTAAGCGATGTTTTTGCCGATATCTATTTCAGTTACGATACCGGCAGCGGATTTCAGGGCGATATGAAGGGCTACATAAATACAGTAGCCAGCAGAAAAGCCATAAATCTCTATCACAGACTCATCAGCCGTTCAAAGCATTACACTGAGCAGGATGATGAGACACTTGGAAGGATAGGTTCAGATGAGGACCTGGTCTCAGATACGGAAAGGTCTGAGGTCCAGCGGATAGTCATGAGCAAGATAGCGGAGCTGGGAGAACCGGATTCCACTATAATCATCCAGAAGTACTACTATGACCGAACATCAGGCGATATAGCAGAGCTGCTGTCCATGAAGGCCTCAGCCGTAAGGATGAGGTGCAAGAGAGCTATGGAAAAGCTCCGGCAGCTGCTCGAAGCCGCAGGTATAACACTGTGAGGAGGTAATATCATGAAAAAGAAGAATGAACTCGATATACTCGCAAATGCCGGCGAAAACATCGTAGACAGCCTTGCTTCCCGTCCAGTACTAACAAAAAAGGAAAAGGAACGGATGTATAAAATGAGCAGGAATAAACTTGATATGATGAAGGAGAACTACACAGTCTCCGGTGCAGCAGAAGAAAACGCACAGGACCAGGTAAGCGGAGTTGAGCGTTACACACGCAGGATAATGATAGGAAGAGTAGTTGCCGCAGCCGCTTGTGCAGTACTCGTAATAGGTGTTGGCACAGCAGCTCTTCTGTCCAAAAAGACAGGCCGCAGCAGCGAGGTCATAAACGGACCTTCTGAGGTCATCCAGCCGGCCGCTGTAACATCAGTGAGCATCGACAGCACAGCGACAGTTACAACACACACAAGCATCACCACTTCCGGAACTGCCGAAGTTTCCGGAACGTCCGCAGAAAATGCTGCAACATCAGCAGATACGGGCACATCTGCACAGACACAGGAGACTACAGCAGCAAGCAGTTCGTCCTCCGGTGATACCGCAGCGTACAGCAGTGCTGCTATAGAGCGTACAGCGGAGTTCACATCCCGCTATGACACAGCACATATGAACATCGGCTATGACCTCACCGACATTAACGGCGACGGAGTTCCGGAGCTTATAATAGGCTGTGAGAACAATGCAGCAAATGAAACATACATCTTTGCATACAACGGCTATGAGTACGTTGACATCAGTCCCGAAGCCTGGGGATTCTACGGCGCAGCTCAGATATGCCCTGAGCACGGACTTATAAGATCAGGCGGAAAGAATATGTATACAAGGATATTTGAACTTGACGGTGCCGGAAACCTCAATACACTTTACGACAGCTCAAACGGCGCTGACAGCAGTGTTGAGGCCAGCTACAGCCAGTACAACTGGATAACTCCCGACTACACATTCTACGCAGCACACAACGGTTATATCATAGACAATGCACCTCAGCTTTATACAGATATCGACTTTGACAAGCTGGTAGAATACGGAGCAATCCCTGATACCAACAGGACATTCTGTGTAGGCTATGACACGAAGAACCTTGCTGCCTCATATCCCGGTGCTGACCAGTATGACGGCTATGAGGGCGGAGTAGCAGGTGCTGAGTACGATATGCCGAGCGGCACTGTAACTGATATGTTCCCCTACTTCCAGGGACGCAAGTACCGCATGAGAGTGACAGTCCTTGACCGTGAGACTGAACTCACACACACACTTCTCGTGGCAGAGCTTGACTTTGCAACAGGTGAGTGCAAGATAATAGAGAACTACTATCCCGATGCTGTGGATATACATTTCTGATACTGAAATTCCCCGTACTGCCGGAAAAAGGCAGTGCGGGGGATTTTTTTTTGAAAAAGTACTTGACAAGTGTGTATATAGTTGATATAATGTGTATATCGTATATATACATTTTGAGGTGCACTATGGATATTATAATAAGCAATTCATCGGGGGAGCCTATCTATGAACAGATATGCGCCCAGATAAAGGGGCTTATCCTCAGCGGAGAGCTGAAGGAAGGGGACGCTCTTCCTTCAATGCGTAATCTTGCGCTGCAGCTAAGGATAAGTATCATCACTACAAAACGTGCCTATGAGGAGCTCGAACGTGAGGGATTCATTGAGAGCTATACCGGCAAGGGCAGCTTTGTAAAAGCACAGAACAGTGAACTTCTGAGAGAGGAGAATCTCAGACAGACAGAAGAGTATCTCACCAAGGCCTGTGAAAAGGCCAGAAATGCCGGAGTGGAGCTCGATGAGCTCATAGAGATACTCACCATGATATACGGAGGCTGATACTATGATTGACTACGAGAATGCTATCGAGATAAAGGATCTGAGCAAGTCATATGACGGATTCAGGCTGGACAATGTTTCGTTCAGTGTCCCTAAGGGGAGCATAATGGGATTCATCGGTCAGAACGGTGCCGGAAAGACTACTACTATCCGGTTGCTGCTTGGGATAACCAAGCCGGACAGCGGCGAAATTGAGCTCCTGGGAAGGAAAATGCCGGATGATGAGTACGGCATAAAAGCGGATATTTCAGCAGTTTTTGACGAGATACCATTCAACGACAATTTCAATGCAATGCAGGTAGAGAAGGTCCTCAGCAAGCTCTATAAGAACTGGGACAGCCAGACCTACAGCAGCTACATCGACAGGTTCGGACTTCCGAGGAAAAAGAAGATAGGAAAGTATTCCAAGGGAATGAAGATGAAGCTCCAGATAGCGGCAGCTCTTTCCCACAAGGCAAAGCTGCTCATCATGGACGAGGCCACCACAGGCCTTGACCCTGTAGTCCGCAATGAGATACTGGACATCTTCCTTGAATACCTTCAGGATGAGAACAACAGTATACTGCTGTCATCGCACATAACCTCGGACCTTGAGAAAATAGCCGATTCCGTCACATTCATCGACAATGGCAGGATACTTGTTTCAGGCTATAAGGACGACATACTTTCAGACCATGTGCTCATAAAGTGCAGCCGTCAGGAGTATTCATCAATGGACAAGAACGACTGCATCAGTGCAAGAGTCACAGACTACGGAGCGGAGGTACTGGTCTCCGGAGCAAGAGAGATGAAGAGAAAGTACTCCGGTCTCGTTTTCGACTCACCAAGCCTTGACGACATAATGGTATTCTATGTCAACCGTGGAAAGAAGGAGTGGTCATAATGTCGGGACTGCTATACAGGATATTTCATATCTCAAAGAAACGCTTCATAATGACCTTCTGCATAATGGCAGGTTTTGATATAATGGGAGTGCTGGTAATGCTCAGTGCAGATTTCGGAAATATCTCAAAGCTGCCTGCTGAGGAACTTCCGAAGATAAAGGATACCATTTATATGTTGTTCCTGTATCCGTCTGCTTTAATGGGCTCTTTCATAATGGACTCAGTTTGCAGGACAGTCAAAAGTGACATAAGTACCCGCTGGAAGAGCTATGCCTATACACTGCCTGTAAAGCCTGTGAAGTACAGCGGAGCTTTCTTCATAATGTTTTTCCTGGGATTTCTTGTATCAGCGGCAGCGGTAATGGTCCACGCAGTTATTATTTCTGCTGTGGCTCACAGGGAGCTCACTGTAAATTCTTTAAAGATACTCATGGCACTTCTTCTTATGTGTTTGTTCGCTGCAATGCTTAAATACCTGCTGCTGCTGCTCACGAGGTCTGAAAAGGCAGCGAATGCAGTGCTGATAGCCGTGCCGCTGGCGATTTATTTTGCTGTGGAATCATATTTTTTTTACATCATAGACCAGTTTGATGAGAAGACAGCGGGACTTAGTGATGAGGCGGCAAAAAGTATTGCTTTTGATGCGTTCCTTGTGGAAAAGTTCATGGATATGAAGGGGTTCTGGGACGAGGTGCTCCATATGTTGCCGTTCGTGCTCGCTGACCTGATAATACTTATTTTTTACTTGTCTGTTAAGCTCATCGAAAGGAGAGAAAAGTAATGCTGGGACTAATATATAAGGACCTGCGTTCGATGCCGATGATATTTGTGACGCTCATAATGTCGTTGATAGGAAGCGGGGCTTGCATATTGGATATTGCATCCGATGAGGTCGCTGTGGGAAGCGATTCCTATACTATGCTGTACGGCTTTTTCAGCTTTATGGGTTTTTTCCTGATATTCTGCGGATTTGATGCTGCTGTGCAGCAGATATTCCTCCCGGATGAAAAGCTGGTAAGAAAGCATTTCTATGTGTCGTCGCCCGCTGGGGTAAAGGGCTACATCACAGAAAAATATATGCTTACGCTTATGCTCTCTGTTGTGATGCTTGGGATAATGCTTACAGCGAATCTCATCGCTGTAAAGCTCAATAGTGAACGCACTGACCTGACCGGGGTGATACTGCTGCTGTTCGACTTTCTTCTTGTCCAGTCGGCTATAAGCCTGCCTGTGACGGCAAGATTCGGTTCAAAGGCAGGCGATGTATACAGGTCATGTGTGTTCTTCGCACTGATATTTGCCGCAGTCATGTACCTTCTCTTCGGAGACCTGAGTATTTTTGGCTCGTTTGACGGATTCATTGAAAAGTTCAGCAAGCTGGTAGAAAAAATACGAAATGCCGATACTCTTCGACGTTACGCTCTTTTGATAGGAGTGCCTGTATCTATAGCGGTATTTGCAGCGTCTTTCAGACCGTGCTGCTGTTGTTTCAGAGCCGGACTTGAAAAATGTGAGGAATAAAGAAAATCCGCCCTGCCGTACATGGCAAGGCGGATTTTTTGAACTTTCTTTTTGGGTCTATAATAAGCGAGTCACCGTTTTACTTGTTTTTGGCAGCGGATTGCTCCTGCTGGCTTTCGTATACCTCCTGCATTTTTTTCTGAGCTTCTTCTGCCTCCTGCATTTCTTTCTGAGCTTCTTCTGCCTCCTGCATTTCTTTCAGAGTCTCTTCTGCATTTCGCCTTTGCTCTTCCTCTGATGATGCTGTATTTTCGGCCTGCTGCTGAAGTATCGCCTGTATCTGGCTG
>ODAI010355624.1_pt1 | contig 12260 bp, 8 predicted proteins | sample 1539321 | NCBI WGS metagenome assembly ODAI01 (sample SAMN02144231, study PRJEB22623) | gut metagenome | biome: sheep rumen | host: Ovis aries | place: New Zealand
CTCTATCGGCAAGCGCTACCGTCGTCAGGACGCCATCGGTACGCCCTACTGTGTCACTGTTGACCACGATACGCTGAATGACAACTGTGTAACGCTGCGCTTCCGCGACACCATGGAGCAGGAGCGTGTGCCCATCAGCGAACTCAACGGCATCATCGAAGACAAAGTAAGCATTGCAAGCCTTTTAAAGAAACTGCAGTAGAGAAATGAATATCAAGCATTACCTTTTCATCGGTCTCTCAGTGCTCGGCCTCGCGTCGTGCACTGAGGAAGACGATGAGGCATTCGACGAGGGTAAGTGGCGGGCAGATAACGAAGCCTACTTCGAACAGGCCTATCTGGCTCATCCGGAGAAGTCGGAGTCGGCGTTTATCCTGCCCAGCTGGACCCAGCCGGCCAGCTTGCCCCTCAGCGAAATTGCTCATACCAAGAGTATCCTGGTTGACGTCGTGAAGGATGGCTCGGGTGTTCAAAGCCCATACTATACGGACACGGTCCTGATACACTACGTCGGGCATCTGATACCCACTGTCGACTATCCCGACGGCTACGAGTTTGACAGAAGCTATCTGTCAGTCTACGACCCTGATGTCGACGTACCCTACAAAGTCGCCGTCAGCGGCCTTGTCGAAGGCTTCAGCACTGCCTTGCAGCACATGAATCGTGGCGACGACTGGGTTGTCACCGTTCCCTATCAGCTGGGCTACGGAACGGCTGGGTCGGGATCTGTTATCATACCAGGCTACAGTACACTGATATTCCAAATCAGACTGGTAGACTTCTGGACAAAGAAAAGGGGTGACCGCAAAGATTAGTCACCCTTTTTCTTTTTCTTCCTTTTCTCCCCCTGCTTAGTTTTTCTTTTCCGCTTCCATGTCCTTGCGCGACTTGGACTTGGTCACCAGCCATACACCACTGAACACCAGCACCACGGCCAGTGCGTGCGTAGGCTTCAGCACGCCGATGCCCATCAGCAGCGAGGCAGCCACCGAGACGATGGGCTGCACGTAGTTATATACCGATACGACGGTAGGGCGCAGCGTGCGCTGGCCTATCATGGTCAGGATGTATCCGAGGAACGTGCCCACGCACACGACATAAGCCACCTCCCACCACGTCTTGACGGGAATGGGCTGTGCTACGACCTCGCTGACGTGACTGAACGTGAACGGCAGCAATATCAGCGTAGCCCACGAGAACATATACTTGTTGATGGTGAACACGTTGTAGCGGCGAATCAGCGGATTGAACAGCGACAGGTACAGCGCGAACGAGAACTGTGCAAACAGACACTGCACGTCGCCACGGATGTCGCCCACCTTGTCGCTGGCGTGAGCCGCCGACGTCAGTATCAGAATCAGCGCACCCGAACAGCCCATCAGCACACCCAGTGCCTTCTTGCCCGTGATGGGCTCCTTCAGGATGAGCGCGGCCAGCAACATGGCGAAGATAGGCATTGACGTGGTCACGATGCTGGCATTGATGGGTGACGTCATGCTCAGCCCCAGCGTGTAGCAGCACTGGTTGCACACCAGCCCGAAGATGGCAGCCCCGATGAACATCAGCTTGTCCCTCGTCGGCACTGTCTCCTTCTTTGCGAACAGCGACGCTATCAGGAACAGCGCACAGGCTCCGACCACCCGGAAGGTCACCATCGTGATGCCGTCGAACCCGTGCGTCATGGCGTCCTTGCCGACGGGAGCCATCAGTCCCCAGCCTGCACAGGCTCCGAACATGCTCAGATGCGCTATCAGCGCTTTGTTGTCTCTCATCTTTTTTGTATGCGATTTTTTTGTTAATATCCAGTTGCCTGTTAAAAAAACACAAAGTGACCGAGATTATTCGGCCACTTTGCTCCTCTCTCTCGGTCGGGATGAGGCGACTCGAACGCCCGACCCCTACGTCCCGAACGTAGTGCGCTACCAACTGCGCTACATCCCGATTTCCGCTATTGTGGCACACCACAATCGCAGGTGGTTTTCGTAAACCGGGTGCAAAGGTACGCTTATTTTTTGAATTACGTGCACTTTTGGAGAAAAAAATTTGTGATTGTGCTGAAAAAGAGTTATCTTTGCAACCAAATTACTAACGGAATGAGTCGATTATTTTGCGCGTTACTGCTTTTATTGTTAGGTTGGGAGTGCTGTGCCCAAGATGTTATTGTCGTTAAGAAAGGCGATGTCCAGAGTCTTCTGGAAGCTATCAAGACCGCCAGTAACCGTAATCGTGACAGGGATTCGGAGCGAATCTTCATTCTTATACCCGACGGCTATTATGACCTTGGCGAGAAGACGTTGACCCGGGTGGCGGGAAACAATATCGCACTGGTAGGGCAGAGCATGGAAGGTACCATCATTCGCAATGCTCCCAGCACCAAGATTGAGAGCATCAGCAAGACGGCTGTGCTACAGAACCGTGGAAAAGGCAACTACTATCAGGACCTGACGCTGCGCAACGACCTCGACTACTACCACGTCGAGCCCGACGGACGCGCCGTGTGTCTGCAGGACAAGGGCGACCGGACCATTTGCAACCGTGTGCGTATGTTATCCTATCAGGATACGTACTATTCGGACTACGAGAAAAGTCACAACTACTTTCAGGACTCTGAAATTCATGGCACCATCGACTTCATCTGCGGAGCCGGTGACGTGTGGTTCGAGCGCTGTCTGCTTGTCACGGAGAAGCGTAGCCGCGACGGGTCGGGGGTGAACATCATCATGGCTCCCCGGACGTCGGAGACCAAGTGGGGCTATGTGTTCAACCGCTGTACTATCGTCAATGACGAGTCTGCGTTCTACTACGGTCGCGGTTGGCACACCAATCCGCGCTGCGTATGGCTCTATACCACACTGATGACTCCTGAGAAACTGATGCCAACCCGTTTCGACCCTGAGGGCATGAAGATATCAAGCAACTATTTCAAGGAATATGGCACCATGGATGCCCGTGGTCGCGACATCACCCCAAAAACCAATGTGGTGCGGTTTACCTTGCGCGACCACACGCAGCCCTTCACGGCCGAGACGGTCATGACGCGTGACGAGTTGAAGCAGTACACCCTAAAGAACGTCTTTGGCTGGTGGCAGCCTAAGAAGGAACTGAAACGGCTGGAACGGCAAAGCAGGAAATTGAAGAAACGCTATAAACTGAATTGATATGAAACGCTACCTACTCCTCCTTTTGTGTTGCGCCGTGGCCCTGCTCAACAGCCGCGCCCAGCAAATCCTCGTCGTCGAGAAGGGCAACGCCCAGAGCCTGCTCAACGCTATCAGCAAGGCCAACGAACTCAATGCCAGCCAGGACGCCCCACAACTCTACATCCTCATCCCCGACGGCCTCTACGACCTCGGCGAGCGCGTCCTCACCCGACTCACCGGCCATCACGTTGCCCTCGTCGGACAGAGCATGACGGGCACCGTCATCCAGAACAAGCCCGACATCAAGAACGAAGGACTCAGCAAGACCGCCGTCATCCAGAACCGAGGCCAGAACAACTACTTTCAGGACCTCACCCTGAAGAACGCTCTCGACTACTATGCTGCCGGCTCAGCCGGACGTGCCGCCGCCCTGCACGACAAGGGCACCCGCACCATCTGCAACCGCGTGCGGCTGCTGTCCTACCAGGACACCTACTATTCCGACAACGACCAGTGCCAACTTTACTTCCAGGACTCCGAGATTCACGGCACCGTCGACTTTATCTGCGGCGATGGCGACGTATGGTTCGAGCGTTGCCTTCTGGTCACCGAGAAGCGCACCCTTGACGGCAGCGGGCGCAATGTCATCACCGCCCCCAAGACCTCTAAGACCCCTTGGGGCTACATCTTCAACCACTGCACCGTCCAGAACATCGTCTCCAACTTCGAGTACGCCCGAGGCTGGAGTGGCACCCCACATAGCATCTGGCTCCATACCACCCTGCTCACCCCCGAGAAGCTCAACCCCACACGCTTCGACAGCCACGGTATGCGCACCGTCCAGAACGACTTCAAGGAGTATGGCACCATCGACGCTCAGGGCCGCGACATTACCCCTCGCAGCAATGTCGTCACCTTCACCCTCAAGGACGAGAAGAACCCCGTAGAGACCATTCTCACTGACGACGAAGCCAAGCGTTACACCATCAAGCGCGTCTTTCCCGGCTGGAATCCCCAGAAGGTTATCAGGCAGACAGAAAAGAAAGCCAGAAAACTAATGAAGCACCTCCAGTAAGAGACGCTTCAAAAATTTTCGAAAAAATTGGGAAAACTCAAATAAATTTGGCTTTTCTCTCGACTTTTCGTAACGCTAAACTAAAACAAAGACAAACATGAAAAGACTACTGACACTTTTGATGGCGTTGGCGATTTTAATCGTGACGGCTCAGGCACAACGCGGACGAGGGGGCAGGAACCTGCCTACTCACGAGAAGGAGGACTTTTACAAGACGGAAGAGGCTCAACGCATAGGTGACCAGGTGCTGCTCTATCAGCGTGTGACGGGCGGTTGGCCCAAGAACATCAACATGTCGCGGCCGCTGACTGACGAGGAACGGGCTCAGGTGTTGCGTGACAAGGAACGCCGTGACGACTCTACGACGGACAATGGTGCAACGAATATGCAGATGCTCTATCTGGCAAGACTCTATCAGGCTACGAAGGTGGAGCGCTACAAGGAGGGATTCCGGAAAGCGGTTGCGTACCTGCTGAGCGGACAGTACGAGAATGGCGGCTGGCCCCAGTTCTGGCCAGAGATGCATGGCTACCAGACTCACATCACGTACAACGACGATGCGATGGTGAACACGATGAACCTGTTGCGTGCTGTGGCTCAGCAGAAGGCACCCTATCAGGGATTGGCAGATGAGGCTTTGCGCCAGCGTTGTATGAAGTCGTTTGACAAGGGCGTGGAGTGCATACTGAGAACCCAGATGCGTAATAAGGAAGGACAGCTGACGGTGTGGTGCCAGCAGCACTATCGTGACACCTATGAGCCTGCTCCTGCACGTGCATACGAATTGCCGTCGTACTGCTCGATGGAGAGTGCCAGCATTACGAAGTTGCTGATGTCGCTGCCTAACCCTGACGAGCGGGTGAAGAAGGCTGTCCACGCGGCTATGGCGTGGTTTGACAAGTATAAGTTGACGGGACTTCGTGTCCAACGCCACGGCCCTTGGGCCAGCATGGACGGCGATACCAAGCTGGTGGAAGATGCCAATGGCGAACCCATCTGGGGACGCTACTACGACCTGAAGTACTGCGAGCCATACGTCTGCGACCGTGACGGGCTGCCTCGCCGCAGGTTGGAGGACATCGGTCACGAGCGCCGCAACGGCTATGCGTGGTTTGGCAGCCGTCCTGCCGAGCTGTATTCTGTCTACGACAAATGGGCTGACCAGTATGACCCTCGGCACAAGGTTACAGTCAGTTTGGCGACTAAGGGTGCGAACGAGAACGGCCTCATTGACCTGTTCCGTCAGCCTCAGAAGGACCTGAACGACTTTGACGTCGTGGTGAATGCTGGTGAAAGTATCCAGGCAGCTATCGAAAAGGCACCTCTGAAACCCACCAAGCCCTTCAAGATATTCATTCGCAAGGGGCTCTATCAGCAGAAGGTCATCATTGACCGTCCCCACATCGTGCTGGTGGGCGAACAGCGTGACAGCACGTGTATTGTGCTGGCTGAGACGGAGGACACCCGTACCATCAAGGAGTACCACGGACAACCCGTACACCACGGCGTGGTGGTGTTGCAGGAAGGTGCTGACGACTGTGTCATCAGCGGGCTGACCGTCTATAACAACTATGGCACCGTAGTGGAGCCTGGGAACACGAAGCACCAGATGGCCGTCTACGGGCGTGCTACACGCACCATCGTCATCAACAGCAATATCTGGGCCGATGGTAACGACGCCCTGTCACTGTGGGCCCGCGAGGGGGGAATGTACTACCATGCAGACCTCTATCTGCGTTGCCCGGGTGTGGACTTCCTGTGTCCGCGAGGCTGGTGCTATGCCACCCGTTGCCGGCTGTATGGTGACGGTCGGGCACTCATCTGGCACGACGGCCGCGGCAATGCCGATCAGAAGTTGGTAATCACCAACTCGCAGTTCGACGCCAAGCGTCCCACACCGTTGGGCAGATACCATCACGACTCACAGTTCTACATCGTGAACTGCAAGCTGTCGGAGAACATTCTCGACCAAAACATCGAACACGCCTACAAGGGCCGTACCGCCGAGGAGATGGCCAGGGAAGGCAAGGTGCTTGACCCGTGTCCGTTGGGACAGCGTACCTACTATTACGGCAATCGGCGTGACGGTGGGCACAGCGGCTGGCTGAAAGATAATCTGAAGACGGCACCCGGAAGTCCTGAGTTCCACATGATTACCGCCTCATGGACGTTTAACGGGAAATGGGATCCGGAGCAGCACATCCGTGAACTATGGAATGTGCTGGCATATTGAAAAAATAATTGCAGAATCGTTTGGCTTTTCGCTCGAATTGTACTATCTTTGCACCAAAAATAGGAGAGTATGGCACTGAACTTAGACAAGAACTTGAAGCGCTATTATAGTATCCGCGAGGTGGCAGAGATGTTTGGGCTCAACGAGAGTACGCTACGTTACTGGGAGCAGGAGTTCCCCTATCTGAAGCCGAAAACGAGCGGGCCGGCTAAGATACGCCAGTATCAGGAGAAGGATATTGAGCAGATAAAGCTGATACACAACTTGGTGAAGGTTCGCGGCTTTAAGTTGGCAGCTGCCAAGAAGATTATCAACAGCAATCGCGACGGTGCCGACCGAAAGGCAGAGGTGCTGACAAGGCTGATAGACATACGTGCCGACTTGCAAGCACTGAAAAAACAAATGGACTACCTCGTGTAGCCCATTTGCTTTTTATATCATACCTTCCTCTTTATTTCATCATCTCACGGACGGCAGCCTCCAGTTGCGGGTCGCGTCCGTTGATGTAGTCTTCTGGGCTATTGTAAACCTCGATGTCGGGCCACAGTTCCTGATTTTCCATATACTGTCCCTTCATGTCCTTCTTGCCCACCTGGGGAATACCAAATACCAGGGTCGGGTCCATCAGCGTCTCCCACCAGACTGAGGTGGCAGTACCGGCCACAGGGCTGCCTATGAGTTTGCCGATGCCGAGTTCGCGATAAACCCACGGGAAACCGCTGCCGTTGGAGTAGCAGTCTTCGTTCATCAGCACACACGACTTACCTACCCATTTGTTCAGCGGGTCACGACCCACGTACTGTTCGCGTGGGACGAAGTTGTGGTACAGCCGTCCGCTGAGCAGGGTACACAGGTCGTCGTGCAGCCAGCCACCACCGTTATAGCGCTCGTCGACGATGACTGCCTTGCGGTTGCGGTTCTTCTCGTTCAGCATCTCGCTGTAGACTTCGCGGAAGCCGGCACTGTTCATAGACTTGATGTGGACGTAAGCCACCTGACCGCCAGATAGGCTGTCTACCAGTTGGCGGTTACGGTCTACCCAGCGTTTGTAGATGAGCGTGTTCAACTGTGACTGACTGATGGGCTTCACCACGACGTTGAACGTCTTGCCGCCCTTGCGTACACTGACGTGGACAGGTTTGCCTGCCTTACCGTCCAGCATCCAGTTGTAGTCTTCGCCGGCCTTGATGGGGTGGCCGTCTATCTGTTCAATGATGCAGCCCTTGGTCACTCCCGTGTTCTTGACGGCAAAGGGACCGCGCTTGATGACCTCTTCCACCTTCAGCCCGTCGCCTTCGTAGCCGGCATCGAAGAATAGTCCCAGACTGGCCGTCTTGAGTGAGGCTCCGCTGGCATAATAGCGGGCACCTGTATGCGAACCGTTCAGTTCGCCCAGCATTTCGCTCAGCATGTCACGGAAGTCGTAATTGTTGTTGATGTGAGGCAGAAACTTCTCGTATATCTTGCGATAGCCGTCCCAGTCGACACCATGTATCTTGGGGTCATAGAACTTGTCCTTGACCTGTCGCCACACGTGGTCAAACAGGTACTGGCGTTCTTGGTAGGGCTTCCAATTGAAGGGAGCCTCGAAGGCCACCGTCTCCTGCTTGTGTTTGCTCAAGTCCAGTTTCTTGATTCCCTTGGATACCAGATAGAGGTGCTTGAAGTTCTTGTCAGCCACCAGATTGCCCGGGCCGATGTCTTTCATCACCAGCTCGGTCTTTTGCTCGCGGGTGTTCTGCATCCATAGGTCGTAGCCGTCTTCGAAGGAAGCCTGATAGTATAAGGTGTCGCCTCCAGGTGTCAGGACGGCATCGCCCAGATGGCTGGAGTTGGCTGTCAGTCGCAGAATGCGGTCCTTGGCGTTCTCCAAATCGAATACAAGTTGAGGCTTAGCCTTTTCGCTGTCTTTTGAATGCTTCTTGTCGCCCTTCTTCTTGTCCTTTTTATCCTTCTTCTCATCGTTCTTGGCTTCTGCCTTGTTCTCTTTCTCTGCAGCTTCCAGTACTTCTTTCTCTTCCTTGGTCATGCGGAAACGCTCGTAAGCGTCCAGGTCGAAGAACATGATATATACGTCCTCTTCGGCTCCCCAACTTCCATGACTGCGATAGCCGGCGCGGTCGCTGCTCCATATCATGGCCTTGCCTCCCAGCACCCATTTGGCATTGGAGTCGCTATAGCCACTGTTGGTCAGGTTGTGCACCTCTCCGTTGCCACTGGCGCTGACCAGCGCCACGTCAGGACTGTGCCAGCCACCGTTGCCGATGTAGCTGCACAGCAGCCATTTGCTGTCAGGGCTCCACTCGAACCACAGGTCGCCATCGGAATAAGAGTACTGGTATTTGCCGTCAAGTACCGTCCTTACAGCCTTGGTCGCCACGTTCATCACCTTCAGGTCGCCACGGTTCTCGAAGAACGCAATCTCCTTGCCGTCAGGACTGAACTGAGGCTGTTGTGAGGTCAGGTTGGTCTTGGTCAGTTGTTCTTCCTTCAGCGTAGTGGCATAGGCAAACTGCTTTTCTGCCTTATTCTCAATCGTGGTACGGAAAATCTGCCACACACCGTTTCTTTCAGCAGCATATACAAGACCCCTTCCATCAGGGGCGAAGCTGATGTTGCGTTCCTGTTCAGGGGTGTCGGTAATCTGCTTGGTGGTCTTATAGTCGATGGATGTCACGTAGACGTCGCCATGCATGATAAAGGCTATCTCCTTGCCCTTGGGCGACAGGCATATTTCCCGGGCTCCGCTGCTCTGTACCTTGCGTACCAGTTCCTGGTCGGTGCGGTCCGTCAGGATGCTGATGTTTACCTTGTGTGCTACACCTTTCTTATATATATAGATTTCGCCGTCATAGCCATAGCACAGTGTGCCATCGTGTGATGCCGTCAGAAAGCGGACGGGATTCGTCTGATGGTGTGTTATCTGCTGTTCCTGACTGCCGTCTAAGTGGTGCTTCCAGATGTTGAACGTGCCATCCTTCTCGCTCAGGTAGTAGAACGACTGTCCGTCGGCATCCCATACGGGATTGCGGTCTTCGCCACGGAAGGCTGTCAGGCGCTTGAACTGCCTGTCGCTTTCTTTGCTGCCAGCCTGTTTCATCAGCCAGATGTCACGGGTAATAGCGCTTTGGTGGTGCTTGCGGAATGCATCTTCGTAACCTTTGCAGTCGTGGTAGAGCAATCCGCCCTGAGGATGGATGCTGATGTTCTCCATCGTGATGAGTGAGAACAGCTTGGACCTGCCTCCTTGCGTACTGACCTGATAGACCTGTGGAAAAACGCCCTCAGGCAGCAGACTGGCCTGAGCGGTAGGCATCTGGGCACTGTTGTATAAGATGTGACCATTGTCTAGGAATGCGGTGGGTGTCTCGTTGGCACTGTGGGTAGTCAGTCGGGTAGGGACACCTCCCTGGCGGTTCATGATGTAGACATCTAAACTTCCTTCCCTATCCGAAGCAAAGGCTATCTGCTTTCCGTCAGGACTCCATACGGGGTTGGCATCATAAGCCGGATGAGTGGTCAGTTGTTTGGCAGCTCCGCCAGTTGCGGGAACCGTAAAAAGGTCTCCTTTATAGGAGAATGCAATGGTCTGCCCATCGGGCGATATGGCAGGAAAACGCATCCATAACGGACTCTCTTGAGCCAGTGCGGTCATAGAAACCGCCCATAGCAGGGTGGTTGATAATAGTTTCATAAAATGATATGAAGGGTTAGTGAATAGAATTGCTATTTGCCGACGGTCCAGTTGTCATTGATACTGAACACCCGTTCCAGGGTAATCTGCTGAGCCTCCTTCTTGGTCAGCTGGCGGCTCCAGCCTACGCGCTTGTCAGTAGCGGCACCCTCGCCCCGGTTGTTGTATTCCATGTAGCGGGCTGTCTTCACGGCCTCCGGACGCCATTGGTGCCAGCCTTCGGGACGGATTTGCCTGGGTAGTTCGCAATTCATGAACAGCGTATATCCGTAGTCTCTCCAAGGGCGCCCCAAGTACACTTTGTCTACATGGGGTGCTGTGGTGATGCGACAGTTGTTGAAGATGTAGCCGTAGTTGACATCTTGTGGCGTAGAAGCCGCAGTGATGTAGGAATTGGCCTTGCAGTAGATGTCGCAGTTCTCGAACCATGCTGTCGAGGGACCGAAAATGAAGTCGGTCGTACCTTCTATGTAGCAGTCCTTGAAATAGTGACGGCACTTGGCATTGCCTGTATAGATGGTGTCCTGATGTCCTAAGAATCGGCAGTTGATGAATGTCAGACGGTCTCCTTCCGTATGCAAGGCTACTGCCTGTCCCAGTCGGGCGGAGTTGTTCTCAATAGTGATGTTTTTCAGCGTAATGCGTTGTCCTTGTATCTTCAGCGTGAAGGTTCGGAAGGTACCAATCTTCTTGGGCTCTCCCTGGGCTGTCAGTGGGGTGATGTCTGACATGATGTTGGCATGGTCGTCCCAGGTGATGACGGTCTGGTCGCGGTCTTCGCCACAAATCTCGATATTGGTAAGCCACTGGGGAACCACCAACTTCTCTTTATACGTTCCTTTCTTGACATAGATGACCTTGTGGTACTCCATGAAAGCTCTGCAGACCTCGATGGCGTCTGCGACATTGCGAAATTGTCCTGTTCCGTCTCTGGCAACCACCAGGGTGTCAGGATTGTCATACTGGCTTGCTGCCTTGGCTGTCAGTATACAGCAGATGAGCAGCATGAATGTTAGTAGTCTGTTCATAAAGTTTGTATTTTTGATAGGTTTGGTGTTACATGATTTGTGCGACTTCTTGCAGGCCGTCTATCGCTTTCAGGGCTTTCATGATGTTTTTGACATCTTCGCGGTCGTGTACCCTCAGTTCTATGCTGCCGTCGAAAACCCCTTCCTCACTGCTGATGGTGAGTTTGTGGATGTTGACATTCATCTGCGACGAGATGATGCGCGACACATCCATCAGGATGCCCACACGGTCAATGCCTTGCAGCCGAATGGTGGCGTCGAAGAACAGTTGCTTGTGCATGTCCCACTTGGCATCCAGGATACGATTGCCGAAACTGGTCTTCAACTTGTCGGCTACCGGACAGGCACGCTTGTGAATCTCTATCTGGTGCTTGTTGTCAATATAGCCCAGGATGTCGTCGCCCGGTATCGGGTGGCAACAGTGCTTGAACTTATATTGTCCGATGTTCTCTTCGCTGATGTAGATAGGTTTCTTGCGGTTGAATTTCTCGGGTACGACGAACAGTTCCTGCTGGTCGCTGGCAGCAGTCTTCTTCTTGCCACGTCCCAGGAATGGCACCAGTTTGCGCCAGCCTTTCTTGCCATTGCTGTTCTTGCCTGTCAGCTCGTCCAGGTCCTTCTCGCCCAAGAGAATGGTCTTCTCGCCCAAACCCAATAAGAAATCATCTCTGTTGCTGACTTCATGGAATTGGGCCAACTGATCAGCCACTTCCGGCTGGTTCTCGATGTTGTTCTTCTTTAGAAATTCTTCCAACAGTGCTTCACCCTTCTTTTGTGCCTCACGGTTGACACGACGCAGCACGGCCTGTATTTTGGCCTTGGCCTTAGCGGTGGAGACGAAGTTGATCCAACCCGGCTGAACGTGTTGCGACTTCGAGGTCAGAATCTCTACCTGGTCACCGCTTTCCAGTTTATGGCTCAACGGTACCAACTTGTGGTTTACCTTGGCACCGATACAATGTGAGCCCAGGAAGGTATGTATGGAGAAGTCAAAGTCCAAGGCAGTACAGCCTGCCGGCATGGTCTTGATCTCGCCTTTCGGAGTGAAGACGAATATTTCGGATGCAAACAAGTTCAGCTTGATAGCATC
>ODAI010889410.1_pt1 | contig 12258 bp, 5 predicted proteins | sample 1539321 | NCBI WGS metagenome assembly ODAI01 (sample SAMN02144231, study PRJEB22623) | gut metagenome | biome: sheep rumen | host: Ovis aries | place: New Zealand
CCGGCTATAGTTTTTTCAGGAGTTCGTTTATGCTCTGGCCGGCCGGCAGGTTGAGTCTTTTGCGAAGACGGTAGCGGGCCATTTCAACGCTTCTGACAGAGATATTCATCAAATTGGCAATCTCTTTGGTGGAAAGATTCAGCTTGGTATATACGCACAGCTTCATGTCTGTCTTGGAGATGCCGGGATAGGTGTTTTTGAGTTTGTCAAGCAGGCCGTCATAAATGACGTTGAAGTATTCTTCAGATTTTTCCCAGTCGCTTTCATCTTCCAGATAACTGTCAATTAGTTTCGTCGTATCCTTTGATGCTTTGTCGGGGTCTGAAAGGCTGTCTTTTATTTCATTCAGCCAGACATTGCGCTGAGCGTTGTTGAAAGTTATATTGGCAAGCTCTTTTGTCTTGGATTTAAGGTCTGATTTGAGCTGGGTGCGCTCCCTTGTCTCCTTTTCCTTTTTCTTGTAATATGTTCGGATACCGTAGGCAATCAGAAGGATGACTACAATGTAGCCGGCAAGTGCATATTCTGTAAGGTACCACGGCCTCAGAACTGTCAAGGCCAAAGAACAGGATATATCCGGGGAATCTTTAAGGCGCAAGGATACCGTGTGGTTTCCAAACGGCAATGAAGATACCTGGATGGGCTGGTCGAGGTTGACGGGAGTCCATATTCCCGGGGTATTGTCGGTGGAGAGTTCGGCCGCATTGTTGTTGAAGTTGCCTGCGGCATAAATCTTCACGGTATTCATATTATATGGAATGCGGATACGTTCTCCGGTTACATGTATGGTATTGCTGTGGCCGGTTCCAAGCAGTTCTATCATCGGGACGGTAAGGAACTCTTCGATGATTCTGGGTCCGTAGCATATCCTTATCCCGTTAAACAGGCCAAAGGCGTAAGTGTTTTCTCCAACCGGAAAAGGCTTTGTGCTTTTCCCGCGTCCTGAAGCATCCCCGTAAGAGCGCTCGAAATCAGACAGTGCATTGTCGGCTCTTTCATCCCTTTCCAGTTCTGCGGTTGCGGGATTAATTGAGTACCCTTCCCTGTTACAGAAGAGATAGAGCCGGTTGTTCAGGGTTGCAGAGAAAATGAAATCCGATTCTTTCTTGACAAGCCCGTGATCTTTTCTGTCTGTCACTTCGTTATTGTCGTAGTCCAGAGTGAGACAAATAAATCCCATGCGCCAGTCTCTTATCCATATTCTGTCGGCATTGTCAATCTCTATATTGCGGCACAGCTCACTGTAATTCTTAATCATGGAGACGAACGTCACCCTCCCGTTGACTAATCTGAATAGTGCGAGCCCGTTGTATGTGCCGCAAACGATAGTATTCTTGTCCCGGTTGCACTGCACCATGCTCAGTACGCCTGAGTCCATGAACACTGGATGTGCCCTGAAGTTCCTGTCAAGGGCAAAAAGGCCCAAGTCATGTGCAACATAAGGAGTGCCCTCAATGATATAGACGTTCCATACGGAGCCGGATATCCCTTCGATGGGTTGGATTGCGTTGTCCTTCAACAAAAAGGCCCCTTTGTTTGTGCCGATGAGCAGCCTTCCTTGTCCTACCGGTACAATACCATGCACCCTGCCAAGCCGTGAATCTTGAAGATAGTAATCCTGGGAACTGCCGTCTATCCTTGCTATGCCGGCTTCCATTCCAAGCCATATATCGCCGTTAAAGTCTCTTGACGTGGACAAAATGGTGGCATTGGAGAACTCTGGAGAGCGATATGAACCCATCTGGAGGGAGCCGTCGGCGCCGGCGATAAAGCACCCTCCCTGCGTGGTTCCAACCAGGACATGACTGTCATCGAATTCGGCAAGAGAAAAAATCTTGAGCCGGGACAGGACTTTGTTCGTCGATGAGTCGAGGGCGGTGAACTTTCCGCCGCGGAGTTCCATGAGGCCTGTTCTTTCCAGCGCCAGAATCAGTTTATTGCCGCATGAGACGATGTTCATGATGCGGTCTTCCGTCTTGCCGATGGGAAGAAGGCTACCGGCGGGGTTTATAAGACACAGGTCCTGCCCGTCCTGAACGAAGATCTGTCCGTTGACTTCATGCATGAAGCGGAATTGGGTTTCCGGCAGAATTTCGGTGATGGTGCCGTCCTGAGGGCTGTAAACGCAGATCCTGCTGGAGTTTTGAAAATAGACTTTTCCCTCTGCCGTGAGCCCGATTCTCCAGAAATCCTGATTCGGGACGGAATAGTAGTCTCTCAATACGGAATGATAGACATAGTGGCCTGGCTTGTCTTCTTCCCACCATCCGAATCCATTGTTGCCGGCCGAATAGAGGCGCCCGGTTTCCTGGTCATATTTGATGTCGTGCAGGACCATCACCCTGGAATCATAGTGCCTCACAAGCCTTGCTCCGTCATATACGAACAATCCGTCGTTCGTTGCAAAAAACACCTTTGACAAGCTGTGGCAGATTCCCCATACTTTTGACTCGTCAATCAGTCTCTTTTCGTCGGAAATCCGTTCACCTTGGCGGTATCCCCAATGCTCTGAACGGGCGGTGAAGCTGTGCAGAAGCAGTACGACGGACAATATGAGATATGATAGGGATCGGGTGGTCATAGGTGATTGCAAATATAAGAAAATAAGCCTTTAAAGCAAAATGTAGTAGTTTTGTAGGGGTGGATTCTTTGCACACGCGTACGGGAAAGCATATCTTTGCGGAAACTAACCATCTCTTATGAAACTAAAAACAGCGCTTGCGATTGCACTTGCTTCCATTATCTCACTGGGAGTGAGTTATCATGCAATGGCACAGAAAGCGTCCCCGGTCAGCGGCCGTGTAGTTGATTCTGCCGGTGAGCCCTTGATTGGAGTTGCAATTACGGTTCAGGGAGCGTCGGCAGTGGGCACGATTACGGACATTGACGGAAACTTTACGATTTCCGCGCCGCAGGGAGCCACGCTACTTTTTTCTTCCCTTGGTTTTAAGGATACGTCGCTCAGGATTGACGGCCGCAAGGATGTCGTGGTTGTCATGCAGGAAGATTCCGAACTGCTTTCAGAAGTGGTCGTCGTGGGTTATGGCGTCCAGAAGAAGGAGAGCGTAGTGGGGGCTATAACACAGGTCAAGGGAGAAACCCTCGTAAACTCCGGCATGTCCAACATTACCAACGCCATCGGCGGAAAGCTTTCCGGCGTAACCACTTTGCAGACTTCCGGCCAGCCTGGCGAAAACGATGCCGAAATCATCATCCGCGGCGTTTCTTCCTTCTCCAATTCAGCACCGCTGGTGCTGGTTGACGGCGTCGAGAGAGACTTCTCTTCAATCGACCCCAATGAGGTTTCCAACATTTCGGTTTTGAAGGATGCTTCTGCAACTGCGGTCTTTGGAGCGAAAGGTGCCAACGGCGTCATCATCGTCACAACCAAAAGCGGTCTTGAGGGCAAGCCCAAGATGGATTTCTCCTATTCTTCCGGTTTCTCGAGCCCCATCAATACCCCCAGGCACGTTGATTCCTACACTACGATGAGCCTCCTGAATACGGCCATGATGAACGATCAGTTGTTCTCCTCGATGGCATCGGCACGGGTTCTTGAAGAGTACAGGAACCCTTCATCGGCCCTGAACTCCTTGCGCTATCCGGATGTCGACTGGCTGCGGGAGATGACAAGAGGGTTTGCTCCTACCATGAACGCAAACGTGAACATTTCCGGCGGAACAGACTTCGTGAAATACTTCACTTCCATCGGCTATACCTACGAAGGCTCCATCTTCAAGGGATATAATGACGGGAAGGTGGATTCCAGTTACAAATACTCCAGGGTGAACTTCAGAACCAATCTGGATTTCAATGTTACGCCCTCGACGCTGGTGTCAATCAAACTTGGCGGAAACGTAGGCATTAAGAACAAACCCCAGCCCCAGGACGGAGATGCGGGTATGTGGAAATACATTTTCGGCAGTTCATCGGCAAAATTCCCCATGTTTTATCCTGCATGGGTGCTGGAAAAGGTTCCGGACGCCAACTATCCTATGGACAGCGGCGACCGTCTCATCAGCGAGGCAGACCAGACCACCGGCAATCCCTATTACCAGATGATGAAGGGCAGTTTCATCGAACTCACCGACACCAAGGTCTTTTCCGACCTCATAGCAAACCAGAAGCTGGATTTCATTACCCCCGGCCTTTCCGTACAGGCAAAAGTTTCCCTGAGTACCTATTATAAGTATTCAACCCTTCGCACGGAGTACAACCGTCCCAGTTGGTATTTGGATTTCACCCGTCTGGACGAGGGGCTGAATCCTTGGAGAAGAACCGGCGACACCGGCTACTACTTTGTGCCGAATCCCATGTACACCAATGCCGACAATGCACTCCAGGGCGGGTATTATCTGGACCTTTACTACGATGCATCGGTGAACTACAACCGCACTTTCGGCAATCATACCGTGACGGGGTTGTTCCTCTTCAACCGCCAGGAGCAGGACAAGGGATCGGACTTCCCGTATTACAATGAAGCGCTGGTCGCCCGTGCAACTTATGACTATGCTCACAAGTATCTGGTCGAGGTGAACATGGGTTATACAGGCTCTGAGAGGTTCTCTCCCGAGAACCGCTTCGGCTTCTTCCCTTCCGGAGCCGTAGGCTGGGTGGTATCAGAAGAGAAATTCTTCAAACCCATCAAGAGGTGGTTCTCCAAACTCAAATTCCGTTATTCGGACGGTCTTGTGGGAAGCGACTACGCCAACAACCGCTGGCTTTATATCAGCGAGTTCTCCAAGGATGCGAACGGATATATCGTAGAGGATAAGGGCGCCAATGAATACGTTCAGTGGGAGCAGGCCAGAAAGAGAGACCTGGGTATTGAAATGGCCTTCTTTGACCACGCTCTCACCTTCAATGTGGATCTCTTTGACGAGCACCGTGACAAGATGCTCATCTCCGTGGACAACAATACTCCCATGTGGGTTGGAAATACGTCCAAGGAATTGAACAAGGGTGAAATCAAAAAGCATGGCATAGAGCTGGAGGCGAATTACAATCACACGGTCAACCAGAACCTGAAGCTCTTCGTGGGAGGTAATTTCTCATTCAACGAGAACAGAATCCTCTATGCCGATGATGCGCCGTTCGCCCTTTCTCATCAGCGCAAGATAGGAACGCCCCTCGGAGCACAGCTTAGCGGCGTGTATATGTCCGGAGACGGATATCTTTCCAGCGTTGATGACATTCACTCCAATATCCTTCCCGGCTCCGTAAGCGATGTCGTCGTTGGAGACTACAAGTTCCTCGACTTCACGGCCGACGGTATCATCGACCGTGACGACCTTGCCCGCATGGAGGGTTCTCTTTATCCTCCGATTGCTTACGGTTTCAATTTTGGAGCCAAGTGGAAGGGATTCGACCTCAACGTCCAGTTCCAGGGCTATGGCCAGAAATGGGTCATATATGACCAGATGTATCAGTGGGAATTCTACAAGGGCAATTACAGGACTCATCTTTCTTCACTTGATTACTGGACTCCTTCGAACCGGGATGCTACCCATGGCGCGGTGCACTATTCTGCATCTTCCTTTGTGAATATGTCCTGGTCCGGATATAACGAAAGTGCCACTACAGGTGGCTACAACGCCAAAATTATGGGACAGTCCTGGCGCCGGGCAGACTATCTCCGCCTCAAGGAAGTATCTCTCTCCTATACTCTTGACGGAAAGGTTGTAAAGAACTTCCTGGGTGTAAAATCCTTAAGGGCTTATATCACCGGCAACAACCTGCTCACATTCACGGACCTCCTTGAAGGCGATCCTGAGAGCAAGTATCTTGTATGGGGAGATTATCCGCACATGCGTACAATTAAAATCGGTGTACAGATAGGAATGTAAAAGGATTCTGCGCTATGAAAAAGAACACATTACATATAATTCTGTCACTCCTTGTGATTCTTGCCGGCACCACTTCATGCCTGAAAGGGTATCTTGACCGGGCACCGGAAGCCGGACTATCCGACAGCGACGTATTTACAAAGTACGCCAATTTCAAGAGTTATTTCTACAGCGTATATAACGGCGCAAACTTCACACTGCGGGCCCATTACCCGATGTGGTTCCATGGCAATAACCAGAAACTCACCCTGGAGGCTCTTACCGACATGTGCGACATGTCCCGAATCCAGAGGGCCCAGCCCGGAAAGATGGGTGACGGCTCCACGCTTATCTGGGCTGTCGGATACAACAGTGAATCGGCATCCCGTACTGCGAAAGTTACATATTCCTGGAAGATAATCCGCGTATGCAATACCGCGATAGCAAATATCGACAGGATCCAGGATGCAACCGCGCAGGAGAAGGAAGACCTTCTTGCCCAGGCATACTTCGTAAGGGGCTACTGCCACTTCGAACTTTTCCGCCTCTATGGCTCCCTGCCCTATATCGACAAAGTGCTGGGGGCAAATGACGAATGGGACCTTCCCCGTCTTGATGACGTTGAGTTTTGTAAGAGATGTGCCGATGATTTCCAGACGGCGGCCGATCACTTCAAATCCGCAGCCCTCATGAGGAGGGATCCGGTGAGCGGCTCCGGTCATCTTGCCGCTGCGGATCAGGACAAGCCCAACGGTGTTACCGCCTTGGCCTTCAAAGGCCGCGCGCTCCTTTATGCCGCCTCTCCGCTCAGCAATCCTGCCAATGACCCTGAACTCTGGAAGGAAGCTGCTGCGGCAAACTGGGAGGCTCTTAATCAGGCCCTTGCGAATGGCTATATCCTTCTTCCGTTTGCGAATTACACCAATAATTTCTACGGTACCAAGTACACCGACGAACAGCTTTGGGCATTCACAACAGGAAGCACCACAAACTACAACAACGACCGCGTACAGGCCTTTGTGGGATATCCTTTCTCCAATAATGCCTTCAGCAGCGCCCAGTGCCCCACGCAGAATTTCGTGGACAAGTTCGAGACGAAAAACGGTTATCCTCTCAATACCGAAGCAGACCGTGAGGCTGCTGCCGCAGCGGGAGAGTACAATGAACAGAATCCCTTCAAGGACCGCGACCCCAGGCTGGATGCAGTTGTCATCTACAACCAGAAGGACCTTCGCGGATACGGCGCAGCATCGCTTTATGTCAATGAGGACGGCTCCCTCCCCACCGAGTCGCTTCTCAGAAAGCGTGAAGGCTCCACGGACGGAGTCTCCGAGACTTTCTACTATGAGCACAAACGAACCGGCAACCTTTCCAGCAAGGGCGAGCAGAATGTTTTGCTCACAGATCCGATCATTCGTCTTGCCGAGGTGTATCTGAACTACGCCGAGGCTGTAAATGAGGCTTACGGCCCGTCGGGAAGCACCCCCGGTGCCAGCCTTACTGCCGTTGAGGCTGTGAATACCGTGCGAGAGAGGGCCGGAATGCCAGGCGTTCTTTCACAGTTTACCGGCAGTGCCGACGCTTTCCGTGACCGCATCAAAAACGAAAGGGCAGTGGAACTCTGCTTTGAGGGATATCATTACTACTGCGACATCCGCCGCTGGAAAGACGCGCCCGCAATCGGCCGATCGAGGCTTTACGGCCTCAGGGCGACGAAACTCTCCGGTGGAGCGACGTCGGCTTATCCTACAGGTTTCCGTTATGAGCGCTTCGCTCTTCCGGAAAACCGTCAGATTGCATGGAAGAACGATGGTATGTATTACATTCAGTTCCAGACCAGCGACCTCCTGAAAATGAAGAATTACACTCCTAACCAGACCTGGTAATATGAGAAAGACAGTTATATCCATACTTCTTGCAATGGTGCCTGTGCTTCTCGCAGCCCAGGAGAATATCCCTGTCCCGCATGGGGAACAGGCCGACAGCCTCTCTACCGGCAGCGCTATAGTCATAAGCGGTGCCCAGCTGGAGAAATACTCTTCTTCCGACGTCAGGAATATCCTTACGGCGATTGCGGCCGGAGTTGAGGTGTCGGAACGCTTTGGCGGCCCCGGGGGGTCTGCGATGGAGCATATCGGCCAGTACGGCGCTGCATATAAGACCACGATTTCCGTACGCGGAAAATCTCCTATTTATATGATAGACGATATCCCCGTGAATATTGACGAAACAATGCTGGATGCCCGCCAGATCGAGTCCGTTACAATAATGAGGGATCCAGTGGAAAAGGCCATGTACGGCCCGTCGGCGGCAAACGGAATCATCTACATCAAGACCAAGACCGGTTTTTCCGGGAAGCGTTATCTCCGGGTCGATTTCGAACAGGGCGTAAACGTTGTGGATAAGTTCCCTGAATATGTTAGCGGCGCAGATTACGCTCGCCTTAACAATATTGCGAGGGCTGCAAGCGGCCTGGAGCCGCTTTATACCCGCTCGGACATTTATTCGTACGAGAGGGGAGACGCTTTCGACATGATGTATCCCAATGTGGATTATCGCTCGATGATGCTGAAGACTGCCATGAGCTATACCGGCGCCTCTGTTTCATCGGCAGGCGGATCCGACCATGTGAAGTATAACACCTACCTCGGCTACACAGGAGAGGACGATATCTTCAAGATTGGCCCGGAGGCCCGCTTTGACAGGGTCAACATCAATGCAAATCTCTCTGTTGACCTCAATGAGTATGTTACCGCACGCTTTGGAATCATTACCGCAATGGGGCTCAGAAACTCTCCGGACTATGGATACAGTTCAGACTATACCGGAGCGCTTGGCGTTACCGAATTCCCCGACCTTCTGAGCGACATAAACGCCATTCCGGCAATTTCCTTCCCCATTTATGCAAACAATGACGAGGCGCTGGAGTCTCCGTGGTATGCGGTGTCGGCCCTTTACACGTCCAACCCGTATGCTAACCTTACCCAGAACGGCTACTATAAGGAGACAACCCGGAAAGGCCTCTTCAATCTGGCCCTGGATGTGGATCTTTCTCCTGTTCTGCCCGGCCTCAAGTCGCACACTTATGCGGCGTTTGACGCCACGAATGTGGTAAGAATCGGCCAGGAGGAGGATTACGCGGCATACATAGTCCAGAAGGGTATTGACGAGTATGGCAAGGATACCGTCATCCCCATCCAGAGCGGCAGCCACAGCGTGAAGCTCATGTCGGCAGACATTAAGCTCCTGGACTACTTCTCCAACCGTTATTACTTGGTTCAGAAGTTTTCCTTTGACAGGAAGTGGGGCAGGAATTCTCTTTCTCTCCGTGCCGATTACATGATAACCAAGCGATCCCAGAAATTCATCACGGAGCATCGCAGGGAGATGAATTTCGGCTTTGGCGGAACCTATGCCTACGATGGCAAATATATTTTTCAGGCGGCCCTGAACGAACACGGAACTTATTCCCTCCTCGATGCGTGGTCTTTCTCTCCTACGGTGGGTGCCGCATGGGTGGTTTCCAGAGAGCCCTTCATGCAGGGAAGCAAGGTCATCGACTTCCTTAAACTCCGCGTACAGGGTGGTCTTCTGCGCTATGACAGCGCAACGTCGGCAAACAGGGATATCGACAATTACCACTGGGACAACAGCGGCCAGCGCTTTGGTCCCCATTCTTCAAACCAGTGGTTTGGAAGTGCCGTAAGTACATCGACCGACAGGGTATATGCCTCCATGCTGGGGAATCCAAACCTGGAACTGGAACTACGCAAGGAATTCACTGCCGGAATTGACGCAAAGGCCTTCGGCAAACGCTTGAACCTGAGCGCCAACTACTATTATTCCCTTTCCGACGGCATCATTACGCAGCTCCAGAATGTCCTTCCCCTTGTTGCGGGCATATCGAGCGGTGCGCTCTGGATGAACTACAACGTGACCCGCTATCAGGGAGCCGAGCTGTCTGTCGACTGGTCGGACCACGTCGGCAAACTATTCTACCGTGTTGGCGCCTGGGGGGCTACAAATCTCTCCAAGGTCATCAAGGTGGATGAACAGACCTATGCCGATGCGTACCGTTCCAAGGTTGGCTATCCTACAACGGCAATCTGGGGCCTCAAGTACGTGGGGCAGTTCGCTTCCGATTCAGAGGCGGCGGCTGAAAACCAGGCCTTTGACGACCAGCGCAAGGCCGGAGACTTCAAGTACCAGGACATGAACGGAGACGGTATGATCGACGACAGCGATATCTGCGTTATCGGCGACACCAATCCAAAGCTCATATATGGCTTGAACCTTTACCTGAAATACGGTAACTGGGATCTCACGCTCACCGGTACCGGACGCACATTTGCCGATGTTGCCCTTACGAGCGACTATTTCTGGAACGGCTGGGGAGACGGGAACTATTCGGCCTATACCCTGCGCCATGCAGGTGATCCCGGTGCGCCGCGCCTTACCTATTACAAGGTGAACAATAATTTCAAGACATCGACCTATTGGCTCAGGGACGGCAGTTTCTTCAAGATTCAGACTCTCGAGCTTGGTTATGACTTCCCCAAGGTGAGGCTCTTTGTACGTGCCAATAACCTTCTCACGCTTAGCAGCCTGCCGGATGTGGACCCTGAAGCCACATCGGCCGGTCTTACCAACTATCCGCTCATGAAAACCTTTGTGGGCGGTGTAAAACTGACATTCTGATGGAGGACGGAGTTATGAAAAAAGGATTTGCAATTACGATAATCGCTCTTGCTACCGCTTCCTGTTCGGGATTTCTGGAGCCATACCCCAGTGCTGTCCGCTCTGAACAGTACGTGCTTTCGAATCCCACTACGCTTACCGGTCTCATAGGTGAGTGCTATGAGTATATGTCCAAGAATTACGACAACAACGAAGGCGCTTTCCTGGACTGCGCAACGGACAATGCCGTACGGACTTCCCTCACGGACGGAATTACACGCTTTGCAATCGGCCTCGCATCTCCCAATAATGACCTGTTCCAGACTTATTGGGAAAGGGATTATAAGGGTATATACAATGTGAATCTGTTCTTCAAGGATGACGCCGGCCGTAAAGTGACCTATATGCTGGATTCTCATCTGAATGAACTCCTGACGAAACGCCTGATTGGCGAGGCTTTTGCCCTCAGGGCCTGGTTCCAGTATGACCTGCTTCAGAAATTCGGCGGACGTTCCGTAGATGGCGAACTTCTCGGCTTCCCCATCATGCTTGAACCCGTGAAGATTTGGGAGATGAATCCGGATGAGATTTCCAAACTCGAATTCAAGAGGGCGTCCTATGATGAATGCGTGCAGCAGATTATAGCAGACTGTGACAGCGCCTACAAATATCTTCCTATTGCTCACAGAAACTTCCTGGTGGAGAATACGGCAGACCTTACAGTCCTTGGCTCCCAGAACAGCAGTCCATTGGTCGTAAGCAGGGACATCTGTGGTTCATCTGAGATCAGTGCTTTCCCGCTGAACCTGGCCTTTGAATCCAGGGAATGCCATTCCCCCGCTTTTTAAGCAGATCTCCTCTTCCCCAGGGAATTCACCGGATCCCCCAAAGCATCGCCGGCGGCGCCGCCATAGATACAGCCCCGGATAATATCCGACCGCCTCTCCGTCCCCTTCTTTCCTTCAGGTATATGCTCCCCTATTCCCGGTCCGCCTCTCTGTGGAAGCTGCTGAAATTCCGGCTGAACTCCCTGAAATTATACTGATCTGCCCCACGGCTCAGAACCGCGAAGTCGATCCGGCGGAACATGTCCTGTTCACGCATGCCGTCAAAATCGAATTCTTTCAGTGCCCTGCAGAACAGGTCCGAGACGACCCTGGCATCATTGGCAAACGCGCCGCATCCGAAGGCGCCCAGGATGAGATGCCTGTAACCCAGATACGCGGCCACCTTCAGCATTCCCGTGATGCGGTCATACACCATGGCTTCGTATTCCTTCTGCGTCATGCCTTCCATGCCATAACGCAGCATCGGGGCGGCACAGGTCATGACCGCAACGACCACCGTTTCAGGGAGCAACTGTCCATTTTCATCCCGGATGATTTCCACCTGCGGATGAATCATCACGGCATGGGATCCCATGTGGGTATGCAATGACCGGTTATACGCGTAATAGGCTCCTGCTTTCGCCCCTTCAAGCGACACGAGAAGTGAACTGCTTCTGCACAGATCTTCCTCCTGCGCTTTGGCTCCTCTGCGAACCCCACCGCCGGGATGGACCGGATTGGCCAGATTGAGTACAAGGACGGGCTTTGTCCCTTTCTGTTCCGGGTCAGCTGAAAACTCCTTCATTCTTTTCTTTGCAAGGCTGAAGGAGTCCACGTTTTCGCAGCTGGTTTCACACCTGCCGGATGCATGAACGTGTTCAAAATCCCTGGCCCGGCTTATCCGCCTGACATCCTCCGGCAGAAAAACC